>Ga0181606_10000076_pt1 | contig 72381 bp, 67 predicted proteins | sample 041ome_10_FD_132994 | JGI IMG/M metagenome (GOLD analysis project Ga0181606, IMG submission 132994) | Coastal salt marsh microbial communities from the Groves Creek Marsh, Skidaway Island, Georgia - 041412US metaG (megahit assembly) | ecosystem: Environmental > Aquatic > Marine > Intertidal... | reverse complement strand
GTGAACTAAGGGTCTTTTAAAGCTTAAAAGGCCCTTTTTCTTTTCTATGATTTAAAAATCGTTTGTTTTCATGTTGTTATGGCAAGGGTAAGTTTTTGCTTGAGAGTCAACAAAAAAGTGTGAATAACCTAATTTTAGTTAATTTAAAAAAAATGTTGTATTTCAATAACTTTTAGTGATTATAGTACTATGTTTTAAGGAGAAATCTATATCCTTAAATAGTTTTAAATCCGGCAAAGGTGAAGTGCCGGTTTTTTAGACTATGGACTAATATCAACAATAAGAGTGAGGAATATGGCTAAAAAACCCACGACCCGCAAGACAACTAAAAGCGGGAAACCCGCCGCACGCCGCAAAGCTGTAAAGTCGAATGTACCTGCAGCTTCTGATGCAGATCTAATCAAATACTATAAAGACATGCTTATGATGCGCCGCTTTGAAGAAAAAGCAGGTCAAATGTATGGCATGGGCTTAATTGGTGGTTTCTGTCACCTTTATATTGGTCAGGAAGCCGTTGTTACAGGTATTCAAGCCGAATTAAAAGACGGCGATAGTATTTTGACAAGTTACCGCGATCACGCACACATGTTAGCGTGTGGGATTGATCCAAAAGTTATTCTGGCGGAATTAACCGGTCGTGAAACCGGCATTTCAAAAGGTAAAGGCGGTTCAATGCATATGTTTAGTGTTGAACATGGTTTCTTTGGTGGTCATGGTATCGTAGGTGCACAGGTTCCCATTGGTGCTGGTCTCGGGTTTGCTCATAAATACCGTAAAAATGATAATGTATCTGTGACATATTTCGGTGACGGTGCCGTAAACCAAGGCCAAGTCTATGAAAGTTTTAACATGGCGCGCCTTTGGAATCTTCCGGTTATCTTTGTGATTGAGAATAACCAATATGCGATGGGTACATCTATTGCACGTTCATCATCAGAAGTAGAGCTATTCCGCCGTGGTGAAAGCTTTAAAATTGAAGGCGAAATGATTGATGGTATGGATGTGCTTGCGGTTCGTGAAGCCGCCGCGCGTGCGGTTGCCAAATGCCGTAAGGGTGAGGGGCCTGTTCTTCTTGAAATGAAGACTTACCGTTACCGCGGACATTCTATGTCTGACCCTGCGAAATATCGCTCTAAAGAAGAAGTATCGAAAATGCGTGCAGAATTTGATCCAATTGATCAGGTTAAAAACCGCATCCTTGAAGGCAATATAATGTCTGAAGATGAGCTAAAAGCCATTGATAAGGAAATTAAAGCCGTTGTATCAGAAGCTGCTGACTTTGCGCAGATAAGTGCTGAACCGGATCCATCTGAATTATATACCGACGTTTTGGTCGCCGAATAAGATACGAATAAAGGAGATATCAATATGTCTGTAGAAATTTTACTTCCTGCAATGTCGCCGACGATGACTGAAGGAAATGTTGCAAAATGGAACTTCAACGAAGGCGATAAAGTTGCCCCGGGTGATGTTCTAGCTGAAATCGAAACCGATAAAGCGACCATGGAGCTTGAAACTGATGAAGAAGGTGTACTTGGAAAAATCCTTGTTGCTGAAGGTTCAGAAGGTATTGCCGTTGGAACATTAATCGCCGTTATATTAGAGGACGGCGAAGATGCGAGCGTTTTAGACGGTATAACAGCGACTGTTGCTGCGCCCGCGAGTGAGCCACCTGTTATGGAAACCACAGAAGCGGCGCCAGTGCCGGAATTGTCCGCCCCAGTGGCAGCGATTCCTGTGGAAAGTGATCTACCAGAAGGGACAACATTTACCAATATGACGGTTCGTGAAGCGCTTCGTGATGCAATGGCAGAAGAAATGCGTCTCGATAAAGATGTTTTTGTAATGGGTGAAGAGGTTGCAGAATACCAAGGCGCCTATAAAGTTACGCAAAACTTACTTCAAGAATTTGGTGAAGAACGCGTAATTGATACCCCAATTACCGAGCACGGTTTTGCCGGACTTGCTGTTGGTGCTGCGATGGCGGGTCTTAAGCCAGTTGTTGAATTTATGACATTTAACTTTGCCATGCAGGCAATTGACCAAATCATTAATAGTGCCGCAAAAACAAATTACATGTCAGGCGGTCAAATTCGCTGTCCAATGGTATTTCGTGGCCCAAATGGTGCCGCAAGTCGTGTGGGTGCGCAGCATTCACAAAACTATGCATCATGGTATGCTCATGTTCCGGGATTAATTGTTGTCGCTCCTTATAGTGCTGCTGATTGTAAAGGATTATTAAAAGCGGCGATTAAAAACCCGAACCCTGTGATTTTCCTTGAGAATGAAATCACATATGGTTATAGCTTCGATGTACCAGATATTGAGGATTACACGGTTCCAATTGGTAAAGCGAAAGTTGTTCGTGAAGGGGCGGACGTCACGCTTGTGTCTTATTCAATCGGTGTAAAATTTGCTCTTGATGCGGCTGAAAAACTTGCTGCAGAAGGTGTTGATGCGGAAGTGATTGATCTAAGAACTATTCGTCCACTAGACATGGATACAATTATTGAATCTGTGAAGAAAACAAACCGTGTTGTTTGTGTTGAAGAGGGCTGGGCTACATGTTCCGTCAGCTCAGAAATTTCAGCACGCCTAATGGAAGATGCATTTGATTATCTTGATGCACCGGTAATGCGTGTGACAAACGAAGATGTTCCAATGCCTTACGCTGCTAACCTTGAAAAACTTGCTGTGGTAAGTGACGATCTAATTGTCGCTGCTGCGAAACAAGTTTGTTATAAGCAAGGAGAATAAACATGGCTATTGCACTTACTATGCCTGCGCTTTCCCCAACTATGGAAACTGGTACTCTGGCCAAATGGCTTGTAAAAGAAGGCGACGAAGTTGAAAGCGGTACAATACTTGCTGAAATTGAAACTGACAAAGCCACTATGGAATTCGAAAGCATTGATGATGGTATTGTTGGCAAGATCGTTATAGCCGAAGGCGCCGAAAATGTCGCCGTTGGTGAATTGATCGCCGTATTACTTGAAGATGGTGAAGATGCCTCTGCTATGGATAGTGTTGCTGCTGCCGCTCCGGCACCAGCTGCACCTGCGGCTGCACCGACACCTGAAGCATCGCCAGCTCCTGCTGCTGCTGCGCCTGCTCCAACACCAGCGCCAGCCCCTGCGGCGGCTCCTGCTGCTCCAGTTGCAAGCGGGGAGCGCGTTTTTGCGTCACCGCTTGCGCGCCGAATTGCGGAACAAAGTGGTTATGATATTTCGCAAATTCTAGGCACAGGTCCACGTGGACGTGTTATAAAACGCGATGTTGAAAGTTATACACCTGCTGCGGCTACTTCTGCGGCGATGGGGGCAGTATCAATGGACGGTGATACACCATTCGAAGAAATCAAACTTAGCAATATGCGTAAAACAATTGCGAAGCGCTTAACGGAAAGCAAACAAACAGTTCCACATTTCTATGTGACTGTGGATATTGAGCTTGATAATTTAATGACGGCGCGTAAGCAGCTTAATGCTATGTCTGACGAATATAAGATTTCCGTCAATGATTTCATCATTAAAGCTTGTGCAGCGGCGCTTATGAAAGTTCCTGCGGCTAATGTTCAATACATGGGTGATACCATGCTTCAATTCAAACGCGCCGATATTTCGGTTGCAGTTGCAATTGAAGGTGGTTTGATTACGCCTGTTGTTCGCGGTGCGGATATGAAAGGTCTTCGTCAGATTTCTGATGAAACCAAAGATCTTGCAAGACGTGCACAGGAAGGGAAACTCGCCCCTGAGGAATATGCAGGTGGTACATTCTCAATTTCAAACATGGGTATGATGGGCGTGAAGAATTTTGACGCGGTAATTAACCCGCCACAAGCGGCAATTTTGGCAGTCGGCGCTGGTGAACAGCGTCCAGTTGTTAAAAATGGTGAATTAACAGTTGCGACTGTGATGACTGTGACACTTTCATGTGATCACCGTGCCATTGATGGTGCCGTTGGCGCAGAATATATCGCAGCGGTGAAAATGTTCCTTGAACAACCATCCGCAATGTTACTGTAAGGAGTTAAGAATATGACTGCACAAAAATTTGATATGGTCGTGCTTGGCTCTGGCCCGGGTGGATATGTTGCTGCAATTCGTGCGGCGCAGCTTGGTTATAAAACGGCCGTAATTGAACGCGCTGAATTAGGTGGTATTTGTCTAAACTGGGGTTGTATCCCGACGAAGGCATTATTACGTTCAGCCGAAGTATTTCATAATATGAAACATGCCGCAGATTATGGTCTTGTTGCCGGACAGCTTGGATTTGATATTGACAAAGTAGTGTCAAGAAGCCGTGGTATCGCGGGACAATTAAGCGCAGGCATCAAGCATTTGATGAAAAAGAACAAAATTACTGTGATCGAAGGAAATGGTAAACTTGTGAAGCCTGGTGTTTTATCAGTCGAAAAAGACGGTAAAAAAACTGAGGTACATGGTACGGATATTATTCTGGCGACTGGCGCGCGCGCAAAAGAACTGCCGCACCTTAAGGCGGATGGCGAGCGTGTTTGGACATATCGTCATGCGTTAACACCTAAAGAAGTACCTGGTAAGCTCTTGGTGATTGGTTCAGGCGCTATTGGTATTGAATTTGCCAGTTTTTATAATGAACTTGGTTCAGATGTAACTGTTGTGGAAATGATGGACCGTGTTATGCCGGTGGAAGACGAAGAAATTTCTGCTTTCTCGCAAAAATCATTTAAATCCCAAGGCATTAATATCATGACGGAAGCGTCAGTGACGAAGCTTGATAAAAAAGCCAAAACAGTAGTTTGTACAGTTGAAAGCAAAGGCGGTAAATCACAGCAGATCGAAGTTGATAATGTAATTATTGCCATTGGTATTGACGGAAACGTAGAAAATATCGGTCTTGAAGAAAATAAAATCAAGGTTGACCGTGGTCATGTTGTGACCGATGAATGGGGTCATACTGGTGTTAATGGTGTTCACGCAATCGGCGATTTAACGGGGCCACCATGGCTTGCGCATAAGGCCAGCCATGAAGGTGTTGTCTTGGTTGAAAAGATTGCCAAAGATAAAGGCCATAAAGAAATCACCGACGTGCATCCAATGGATAAAGGTAATATTCCAGGATGTACATATTGCCGCCCACAAGTGGCAAGTGTTGGCATGACTGAAAAAGCGGCAATTGCAGCAGGTCATAAGGTAAAGGTTGGACGTTTCCCATTCATTGGGAATGGTAAAGCCATTGCCATGGGTGAAGCAGAAGGCATGATGAAAACTGTTTTTGATGCAAAAACAGGAGAAATGCTTGGCGCACACATGGTCGGTGCAGAAGTAACCGAGATGATCCAAGGCTATACTGTTGCTCGTACATTAGAGACAACAGAAGTAGAACTTATGCATACAGTGTTCCCACATCCAACAATGTCGGAAATGATGCATGAGGCAGTACTTGACGCCTTTGGTAAGACACTCCATATGTAAGGAAACCCTTACGCGAGGAACGCATGGATAAAGCAGTAAAAGCAGAAGTGACCGAAAGCGGTCACGTCAGAAAGCCTGAATGGATACGGGTGAAAGCACCCGTGTCTAAAGGATATCAAGAAACACGTAAATTAATGCGTGGTTTAAAGCTTAATACAGTATGTGAAGAGGCCGCATGCCCGAATATCGGTGAATGCTGGACGAAAAAGCATACGACGGTCATGATCCTTGGGGATACATGCACGAGAGCATGTCGTTTTTGTAATATCAAAACGGGTAAGGGCAATCCGGTAGATCCAGATGAACCAGCGCATGTTGCTGAAATGGTTGTTACAACCCAGATGAAGCATATTGTGATAACATCTGTTGACCGCGATGATCTTAAGGATGGTGGTGCCCATCAATTTGTTAAAGTGATCGAAGCCATTCGTGAAGCATCGCCCGAAACAACCATTGAAATTCTAACACCTGATTTTAGAAATAAACCTGGTACGCTTGAAACTGTTGTAAAAGCGAAACCGGATGTTTTTAATCATAACCTTGAAACCGTTCCGCGTCTTTATACTCGTATTCGTCCGGGAGCTAGATACTTCCATTCATTAAATCTGCTTGCACGCGTTAAAGAAATGGATCCGGAAATTTTTACAAAATCCGGTATTATGGTTGGTCTTGGTGAAGATGAAGTAGAGGTCATGCAAGTGATGGATGATATGCGTTCTGCTGATATTGATTTTATGACGATTGGTCAATATTTACAGCCAACAAAAAAGCATGCTGATGTAATTGAGTTTATTACTCCGGATCAGTTTCTAAAGTTTAAGAAAGTTGCTAAAATCAAAGGGTTTTTGCATGTTTCATCATCGCCTTTAACACGTTCAAGTCATCACGCCAGTGAAGATTTCGAAGTATTACAGGCGGCACGTAAAGAGCTTCTTAAAAAGAAAGGGGCGCTTGCCCATAATGATGCTCCTATTGATATTGATGAGATGAAAAAGCATAATCCGCTTTATGATTGATCATGCCAAAGTTCGTAGAAGATAGAATATTCCCATATGACGCCAAGCAGATGTTTGATCTGGTGGCGGATGTTGGAAAATATCCTGAATTTTTACCGTGGTGCATTGGTTCGCGACTATATAACGTGAAGCAAGATGATTTTTATGCTGACCTTATTATTGGTTTTAAAGTCTTTCGCGAAAGATTTACGAGCCATGTAAAATTGTCAGATGGAAAAATAGAAATTGATTACATAAAAGGACCACTTGAATATCTTCATAATCTTTGGGAAATCAAAGATTTAGAAGAGGGCGGTTCCGCGCTTCATTTTGAAGTGGATTTTGAATTTAGAAATAAAATATTCCAAAAAATGATTGGTGGCTTGTTTACTGAAGCGGTTCACCGTATGGTCGAATCTTTCGAAACCAGAGCCATCGAGCTTTATGGAAAATAAAGGATATTAAAATGACAAACACAGTATTTCCCGCACAACCGACGCCGCTTGTTGATATTGCCGGCCGTGATGAAAAATTCCCAGTGAACCGTATTTATTGTGTTGGTCTTAATTATGTGGATCACGTACTTGAATTTGGTGAGGATCCAAGCAAAGTTGATCCAGTTTATTTTATGAAGCCTGGTGATGCTGTTGTTGCCGATGGTGTTGATGTGCCATACCCGCAGCACACCAATAATTTCCATTATGAAATTGAGCTTGTCGTTGCCATTGGCAAAGAGGCATACAATATTTCAGAAGATCAAGCCGAAGACCATATTTTTGGCTATGCGGTAGGTAATGATTTAACAAGAAGAGATATGCAGCTTGACCTTAAAGCAAAAGGTATGCCTTGGGACCCTTCAAAAGGGTTTGACATGTCTGCTCCTATTTCTGCTATTCATCCTGCGGCAGATATTGGTCACCCAAAAGAAGGCCGTATCTGGCTTAGTGTTAATGGTGATGTAAAACAAGACGGCAATATTAATCAATTAATCGCCAGCGTCAAAAAGGTCGTTTCACAACTTTCTGAACTTTATGTCTTAAAACCTGGCGATCTGATTTATTCCGGTACGCCATCTGGAATTGGCCCTGTGGTTAAGGGCGATGTGATGGAAGCTGGAATTGACGGAATTGATACGCTTACGACTAAGATTGTGTAGTTTAAAGTGTTGGGAAAATATATATTCATCGTAAGGTAAAATATATGTTTGAATATATGATAACGAAATATGACCAATCCCAAAGAGATGAAACTGGTCGCTATGTAGGTCCAAGTTCTTGGACATGTTATTCTGATGCTGGCAAAAAGTTTGATGGTAAAACTCTAACTTTAAAAGAATGTCTTTTAGTTGAAGAAAAATATATTGATGCGGCTATTAAATTATTCGATCTGAGCAAACTTCCATATTTACGGCTAACGCGCGTGAAATTTCATGAAGCGATTAAAAATGAAGTTCATTCGCAAGGTGAACCCTTATATGACCCTGAGTTTGAATTAATTAATTTCTCTGAAGATGCGAAAATACTTCCAGAAAATTTACGTATTATTCTTAAAATGATTTTTAGAGGATACGGATGGGCGAGTTTAGAATGGAAAAATAAATTTTATGTCCATATTGGCTGGGATTTTTATATGTATATCGGGATTACAAGTGAAGACCAGAATATTCTAAATGATATTCGGTCCTCGGGCTTATACGTAGATCATGATAAACCAAGTCCATATATGGCATTTAACCTAGCCACTAATATTCTGCATATTGAAAGGATTGTTATCGGAGAAGAATATATCGATGAGGGTTTAGAAATAAATCTTTCTTCAGATTTTCTGGAAAAGCTAAAACCGCTATGGAAATTTTCTGATGAACATCCTTTTCTAGGAACTTGGAAAATGAATTTAAATGATAAAGATGCTCTTGAAGAAGTGATCAATCATAAACTCGATTTTAATACTTATGATTATTATATTGAGACAGTAGGGTGGGATAATTGAATTACTTGATATATACAGAGTAATTTATAGTAACCATTTATTTTTCGTAAGCTTAAACTCAAACACCATCTCGAGCGGTTCACCAAATACATCAGCAATTTTAAATGCAAGTTCTAGAGAAGGGGCGTATTTCGCTGCTTCGATGGCATTAACAGTTTGTCTTGTGGCATCGATTTTTTCCGCCAATTCGGCTTGAGTCATACCATTATTTTCAAGTCGTAACTTGCGAATATTATTTAAAACTTTTTTAGCCACGATTATAAATATCCACGGCGATAAAAGAATAATTGTGTAACCGATTTAACTGTTCCAGATATAATTAAAGATAATAAAATTAGATGAAGCACAGAAGATAGATTGATATTTAAAAGATGTGCATCTGAGAAATACCCTACTTTTTCACTAATGAAAGTTTGTACAATAATACCTACACAGAGAAGACATAAACTATAATATGCACATGAATTGGCTTTAGCATCTATAGCATAATCGCGTTCATCCTTTTTAACATCATCCTTTATATTAAAAAATATCGTCAAAGCGATTCTCGCAAAAATGCTAAATAAAATCGCATTAATAACAACTTTTCCAAGTTCCGGATTAAACATGTCTTAAAAACCGCCGTTACTAAAGGCGTGTTTAAAATAATAAATGGCGACTAAAAGGCTAATTACTAATTCAATCCAGATTTCTTTTCCTCTATTTGAAATATCCATTTTTTCTCCTTATAAAATTTATGTAAAATATTTTTTACATAATGTAAAGTATTTTTTACATAGAAAGATGAATAAGATTAATTCAAAAAGTCAAAAACTTACTCGGGTGGATCTATGAAGATTTCATTATTTGGATTGCCGGCACCATTCGGATTATTGATGCTATCTGCAGAGTAGGGGTTTCCATATCGCCCATATGGGTTTGATGTACTATCAGCTGCATAAGGGTTTTTGCTCAAGCGGCCACGATAATTTCCATTTTGATCCCGTAATTTTGGAGCATCGGTCGCATAAGGATTATTGGCAGATTGATTGCTATAAGGGCTTCCCTGTTTACTACAGGGATTATTTATGCCGTCGCTTTTATAGGGACTGCCTGCACCATATGGATTATGAATGCAATCCGGGTCAAACATGGAACAATTGACAACTTTAACCTGCGCATATGAGGTGGCGATCAATGTTAGATATAAAATACTGCTGAATTGCAAGAAAGACGATTATGTAGGTGTGTTTATCTTTAAAGACATCTAGCCCTCTTTTGCGTAATAATACAAATAGGAGAGGTATTGCGATAAAGGCAATTGGGGTTTTGATATATAGACCCAGCACTAATAACGCTATGCTAAGATATAGCTGGTAAATTTTTTCTGTTTTTATGTATTCAACGAAGAAATAAATCCCCCAAATTAAGAAGGCATAAACGGGCACTTCTAACATTACTTGTCTTCCCCAGAATGTGATTTCAGGGGCGAGTACAAAGATTAAGGCAGTGCTGAATGAGGCAAATTGACTTAACCAGTTTCGAGCGAGGAAATATACCCCGACGGCACTAAATGTATAACAGACATATCCTGTTAGTAAGGCAGATTCCTGAGAAACTCCAAAAATGGCATAAAATGGGGCCAAGATAAATGAATATAACGGTGGATAAAATAGGATTGTTAAGGCTGGAAATTGTGAATAATAATTGTAAGCATAACCAACAGGATCATCAAATGGCAATTCTTTAAATAAATCCATAATGAATGCGCCATTTAATGCAAGACGCGGTGAATCAGCCCAAGAAAAGGATCCATCCATCGGTGCGCCAAATATAAATAATGCGCCTATAATAATGCCTAACAAGACACAATAAATTGTGGATTGATGTTTGTTAAAGTTCATCATTCTATTTATAAATCCATTACAATTATAAAAAACTAATGACGCATATTAACTTTAATTGATTAACATTATGTAACTAAATAATCTTTTTTATCTGTTTTAAAAATTCTTCGACTTCTTTAACTGAATTATAATGGCACATCGAAACGCGAATACAACTGTCCTGATTAAGAGGAATGAGAATGTTTCCTGAATAATGATCGTTTTTTCGAACATGGACGCGAATTCCAGCTTCTTTTAATGCGCTAACGATATCAATGGATGGCATATCTTTTACATAAAAAGAAACGAGACCTTTCCTGTTCGGGTTTTCATTGCCACCAATAATAGTCACATTTTCATAATCTTTTAGACCTTTTTGTCCGCCAGTGCCATTGATCATGGCTTCGGTTATATCTTTTTCGTGCTGCATAACCGCTTTACCTGCTGCAACAAGGCGTTCTCTTAAAATTGCAGAGTTACTGAAATGTCCACCAAGCCAATCAAAGTAATTTACAACTTCTGTAAAGGTAGCATAAGCACCAGTATCACGGGTTCCAAGTTCCCAGTTTTCTTCGGGGCCACCAATAATTTGGTTATGGGGCAATTTTGCAAACCTTGGTGATATCCAAGCAATACCGTATCCATGCCGAGAAAAGACCTTATAAGGGGATATGACATACCCATCGATATTATAATCGTCTATGTCTAATGCGCCGTGTGCCGCTTGTTGTATGCCATCAACGATTATAAAACAATCCGGTGATACTTCGCGTATGGTCGATGCGATTGCTTTAACGTCCATTGCGACACCTGTAACGGGACTTGTATGCAGAATGGTTGCAACTTTGGTGTTTTCTGTCACCAGTTTACGGTAATCATCAGCTATTACATTTCCATTTTCATCGCTATGTGGAACATTGATATAATTTGCTTCAGCAACACCCGCCCATCTAATGCAGGCGCTTCTAGATGCAGGGTGCTCAACTGAGCTGCCGATTACATCACATCCTTTTGGTGCAGCTATAATCGCCGTACTGATTAAACGAAATAATAGTTCCGTCCCACTTTCACCAACAAAAACGGTTCCTTCTTTTGCGCCAAAAAAAGCGTGTGCATTTTCTTTGGCGGTGTTAATGACCTTTTGTAATTCGTGAGAGGCAGGATTATCGCGGCCTTGATTATCGGGTATTGCGGCATATTCCTTTGATTTTTCAACAACAGATTTTAACGTGAGTGCGCCGCCAGCGTTTTCAAAAAATATTCTTTTTCCTTGATATGGGCAGTGATCGACCAAATCAAAACGTTCACGGACACCATTCATTAATTCATCATTTAACATATGCTAATACCTTCTAAAATATATGTAATATACATACTCTTTAATAGATCACATATCAATCACATCAATGTGATTAATTGTAAGTGGCGTTTTATATGTATATTGTTAATCTCACTTCGAAATTTAACAAACTTAAGGAGGGGATATATGTCAGAACAAACTGATTTATCCGAATATAAAGATAAACTTGAATGGTCTCTGTTCTTTATGAGATTGGGTGTTTTCATTGTAATGTTTGCCTGGACTGTTGATAAATTTACGGATCCGTGGCATGGCGCAGCAATTTTAAAAGGTTTTTACTTTATTGGTGGTGCTGGTGAGACTTTAGTGATGGCAATGGGTGTTGCTGAAATGATATTGATTTTAGCGTTTCTGGCTGGTGTCATGAAGAAATATACATATGGACTTGTGCTATTATTCCATGGCTTAACAACGTTTGCTTCATTTGATCGTTATATCCCACCAGACGTAACACTGACTTTCTTCGCTGCATGGCCAATGCTTGCGGCGTGTATTACGTTATTCTGGTTACGTGATCTCGATAAAAAGTTCGTGTTATCTAAATAAAATACTGTTCGTATTCGAAGGCTTCTGTTCGAATATGAACACTTGATAAAGCGCTTAATTTCTTAAACGATTGAGAATTAAGCGCTTCTTCTTTGGCACAGTCTTTGCTTGTTTATTTAAAAATTTTTTCTTTTTATGGAAATAAGGAAGGGCACATGTTTAAAAGTTATCTAACCAGTACATTAAGAGATATATTCAATAATAAAGGATATGGCGCGATTAATATATTTGGTCTCGCTTTGGCGCTGGCGGCCAGCTGGCTGATCAGCTTATTTGTAGAAGATGAGCTTGGATATGATAATTTTATTCCAGATGGCGATAACACCTACCGTATGGAAGTAATTGCAAAATCAGCTACCCGAACGGATGAAAGGTATCCATATTTTATGGGGGCCTATGCACCACTATTAAAAGAACAATCATCAGATATTCTTGACAGTACGCGCTATCAAACCACTCAATTGGCCGTAGCAGTGGGTGACAGATTTTTTTACGAAGATATTACCTTTACGGATGCAAATTTCATTGAATTTATGGGCATAGAAGCCCCAAGTAATATACTAACGGATCAACTTTCTATCATTATTACCGAAACAGTGGCCAACAAATATTTTCCAAATGAAAATGCCGTTGGACAAATTATGACCATTGCCGGTCAAGTTGATTATCGAGTGGCACATGTGATGCCTGATTTTCCTAGAAAATCACACATGACGATCAGTATGATTGCACCATACAATCGTGATTTTATGGATATTGATCAGGAATTTATGTCCATGAATAATATGACCTATATCAGATTAAGAGATGGTGTTGATCCAAACACGGTTACCCCCTTGCTTTATAAACTAATTGATGAAAATGTTGCGCCTTATAATAACCTTCCTGCCAGTCAAGCGAGAGAGCCAATATATATCGGCGTAAAAGACGTTTATCTGAAATCACCAGCAGGTGTTGTTGGTAAGGCAGGGGGCGATTTTAACGTCGTCATCGGTTTTATTAGTGTGGCTATATTGTTAATCGTTATTGCGACAGTGAATTATATTAATCTTGCAACCGCGCGTGCCATGAAACGAGCACGAGAAGTGGGGATTAGAAAAGTGATGGGCGCCTCTAAACGACAACTTATTATGCAGTTTTTAGGCGTATCTATATTAATAACGCTGATTTCGGCGCTAATTTCAATTGCAGTGGTTGAAATAATACTACCTATTTATAACGATGCATTAATGCGTGATATTGGTTTTGATATCATAAGCAAACCGATCAATGTCGTTTTATTATTAATTGGTGCCATATTGATAGGTGTGTTAGCAGGGGTCTATCTAGCCTTTTATTTATCATCGTTTAATCCTGCGAAAGTTTTAAAATCAAATCAAAGCAAAAGCGCATCCGTATTTTACGACAGTTTCTTGTATTTGTTCAGTTTACCTTGGCAATCGGATTGATAGCAGAGACGACCGTTGTTGTAAGACAAACGTTATATGCCACGAATATGGACCCGGGTTATGAAAAAGAAGGGGTATTGATCGTAAGGAATTTACGTACGAATGGATTAGTGGATAAGATAGAATTAATTGATCAACAATTATCAACCGTCGACGGTATAAATGAGGTCGCTGTTTCACAATTCGTCCCAACGGACCCTTGGGATTCTACTTCTGGTATGACCGTAGTCGGAAAACCAGATGAACCTTTTGCAATGAGCCGTTTATCACATCAGGCTGATTTTTTTGACTTATACCGCCTAAGATTGCGTGCTGGTCGTAGCCTTGAAGAAAATAGATCTAGCGATAAACTTCCTGATTTATCTGATGAGGCTGGGAGCATTACCCGTGCTAATGCGGTGCTTAATGAAACCGCGATGAGACAAATAGGGTTCTCTAAACCTGAAGAAGCATTAAACACAGTTTTAAGTTGGGGCGTAGCAAATGAAAGACAAGTTCATTTTAATGTAGTAGGCGTCATTGAAGATTTTCATTTAAGGTCAATTCATAATGCCGTAAGGCCAATGCTATATTTTAATTCTCCCGCATTTTTTAGAACCATAAGCATAAAATATGCCACTAATAATTTTGCAGCGATGATTGGTGAACTTGAACGAAAATGGTCGGATGTGGCGCCGGGTGTTCCGCTTGGATATCAAATACTTGAAGAACAGGTGAATAATTTTTATTCGTCAGAACAAAGACAAATGAAGGTTTTTGTTAGCTTTGCAATTGTCGCAATTATTTTATCCACAATTGGATTACTTGGCTTAACCGCCTTTTCCGCAGAACGGAGAACTCGCGAAATCAGTATCCGTAAAGTTTTAGGGGCGAAAACATCTGATATCTCAACATTGATGGTCAGCCAATTTTCAAAACCGGTTATACTCGCAAATATTATCGCTTTACCGATGGCGTGGTGGCTAATGAGCGATTGGCTATCCAGTTTTGAATACCGCATTGAATTAAATATCACGTGGTTCATTTTGGCGGGTGTTGCCGCCATGATCATTGCCTGGATAACTGTGATTAGTTATTCACTAAAGGCGGCAAAAACAAATCCAGCTGATGCCTTAAGATATGAATAATTATTGCGCTGGTGCATGGTCCAGTTTTAATCCTTTAGCGCCCTCAAATAACATTAAATGACGTTCCATATCATTTTGTTTTTTAAGCATTTTACCGAAATAGGCGGTGGCATAATGTTGCGCGATATTATTCATGCGCAGTGTATCCCAAACCGCATCGGCATAATGCCCATATAGGGGGCGTTCACTGTCTGGATATTCGACACTGCCTGTTTCTTTAGGCGCTGGAATTGGCGCCGCCGCATTATGCCCGGCATTTTCAAATGTAAGTAAATAACGATCCGCATTAACGGATTTATCATATATTGCTTTAATACCATTTTCATAACCGGATGTATCATCCTGACTACCGCCAATGACAAACATAGGAACAGTGGCATTAGAAAGCCCTGCATCATCCCAAATGCCACGTTCTTTACCCCAAGGCCCAATTGGCATAATCGCCTTAAAGTGAAGCCCTGACATGTGATGATCAAATTCATCGCTTTTTGTATGTGTGTTTAAAATTTCTTTAGGCGAGAAATCTTTTGAGCCAGCAACCATTTCGGTAATATTTCCGCCGGCATTGATAACGGCACCATATCCACCCATTGAATACCCGATAAGTCCTGCATTATCGCTATCCACCATTCCATTTAAAAAATGGTCTGACGTTTGATTTAATTCAGCCATTTTCATTAAAACAAACTTTTGATCGCGCGGGCGATTATAAAGTGTGCTTGAAAAGGCAGCCGCATCATTATAAAGGCTGTCGGTATGATCAATTGAAACAACAATATACCCTTTAGACGCTAAATTTTCACCAAAATGACTCATCAAATAACGATTGCCAGGATAGCCGTGCGAAATGATAATTAACGGAAACTTTGTGTCTGTCTTAAGCGGTTTAGCACCGCGTACTGAGCTTCCATAAAGGGTTGCTTTCGTTTTTCCATCTCTTAAGAAAACATCTTTATATTCACCACCGCTTTCCATTGTTTCAGCGGGGTACCATATTTCCACGGGCAGTGGGCGATCATAATATGGGAAATCTTCTTCTTCATTGATATTTAACACGTCAATTTGGTTTTGATGATAAAATACATCTGACCTTACACCAATATTATAATTACCCATGGCCGCAAGTTCAGGTGCATCTGGCCTCATGCCATCAATACGATTATCACTGCTGATGTTTCCACCAGCGGCAAATGCATTTGAAAACATAAACATTATAATTACCATTAATTGTTTCATAATTTTCACCTTACCTTATTTTTATGACGGTTTTATGTTAGCGCTGCTTTGGGTTTGGTCGTCGTTTTTTATTCTTATTTTTATTAGGCTTTGCCGTATGAGGTCCTTTTGTAGGGCGTCTAGATTTAGCGGGATTTGTACTTTTTTCCTGTTTATTTGATGGCTGATTGTGTCGCTTATTATTACGCCCGCGATTGCGCGGTCTACGTGGACGTCTAGTTGTATCCTCTTCATCATCATCAGCTTTAGCATAATCTGCTGGTTGAATTCCTTCAATGTGGAAAGGATGATTATCCATTATTTTAATTTTTTGACGAATTAATCTTTCAATACCTTTTAAATATGCGCGTTCTTCATGATCACAAAAAGAGAGTGATATTCCTGTTTTTCCAGCACGCGCCGTACGGCCAATTCGGTGAACATAACTTTCTTCTTCGTTTGGTAGGTCGAAATTAATAACATGACTAATGCCGTCAACATCAATACCACGTGCTGCAACATCGGTTGCGACAAGCGTTCTTATTTCACCATCTCTAAATTGATTAAGCGCAGCTTGACGGGCATTTTGTGATTTATTACCGTGAATCGCGGCGGAGGTGATCCCCAGCTGGTCAAGTTTTTTTGAAACGCGGTTTGCTCCGTGTTTGGTACGGGTGAAAATAATGGCACGATCAATCGTTTCATCTTTTAAAATATGTGCGAGTAATTTATTTTTTAAGTTTTTCGGAACAAAAAGAACATATTGATCAACCTTATCTGCGGTGGTTGCCGCGGGAGCAATATCAACACGATGAGGATTAGTTAAAATACTATTAGCCAACCCCTCAACCGTTTTTGGCATAGTTGCTGAGAAAAATAGTGTTTGACGTTTTTTGGGTAATGTGGCGACGATTTTTTTGATATCACGGATAAAACCCATATCAAGCATACGGTCTGCTTCATCAAGAACGAAATATTCCACTTCATTTAGACGCACATGTCCCTGATCCATTAAATCAAGTAACCGACCTGGTGTGGCAATTAAAATATCGGTTCCTTGTGATAAAGATTTAACCTGAGGCTTTTGTGAAACACCGCCAAAAACAAGGGCAATTTTATAATGTAAATATTTTGCGTAACCGCGAATATTTTCTTCAATTTGCAGCGCAAGTTCACGAGTAGGCGCGAGGATAAGAGAGCGCGCAGTTTTTGGTTTCCTTTTGCCTTCGCCATTTACGAGGAGCTGAATTATCGGTAAAGAGAACGCTGCCGTTTTTCCTGTACCAGTTTGTGCAACTGCGATCAAATCCTTGCCCTCAAGAACTTTAGGAATGGCTTTTGATTGGATGGGTGTCATTGTTTCGTAACCACTTTCTTCGACAGCACGAAGAATAGGGGCACGAAGATCAAGATCCGCAAATTTAGTCATAAAAACGCTTTCAGTATGTCATTATCCAAATTAGTAATAGCGCTTGATACGCTTAAGCATCTGTACTGTCAACGAAATGCTTTTTCTACTTCCAATCTGGTGGTGTTATTAAATTAGCCAGAAGTCTTGCAGCACCAGGGACTTGATGTTCCAGTTGGTGATGCAATATCAACGTGCAATGATGATGCCAACCATCACCAATTTTGCCACTAATGAGCGCGCCTTTAAGCGGATCTTTGCCGTGATCGGACATACTAAGCAAGAATTCATATTCATTTGATGCATCTGCGGCAAAATAAAGTCCACGTTCCTGATGCCAATTTGCCCAATCTGCATCATTTAATTTATTAGGCGCATTAAGTAAATGATGGTTCGGTACCAGATAAGTTACCACAGCATTTGGATCAGTAATACGCCAGCGGAAAGACGGCGATCCAATGGTGATTGGGCGCGGTGGGGTGGTATCATTATCCCAATCATCGTCAGTGCGATTATATTGGGTAACCAAATTGCCGCCATTTTCAACATATTCACGTAAAAATGGGCTAGTAGCGGTTAAATCGGCCGCAAAGGCACGTATTCCAATTACGATTGTGTCATAAACACTTAAGTCCTGCGTCTTTAGGTCATCAACGTTAAGCATTGCAACATCAACACCAAATCGCTGCATCCAGAAATAAACGCGGTCCGAACCTCGATCCACATAACCGACCTTAAGGCGTTTAGGAATTTGTAAATCGATTGGCTGTATCGCGAGCGTATTTGGAACGACTTTACATGTATTTCTGATGTGGTCGTAATTCATCATCAACACATTTTCTTCAATGCGCCTGCCGTCACAAATAGCGTAAGGCGTAATTGTAAGGCGGTCACTATTGGTTGGTCCAGTAATGACAAAATTATATTTTGATGAACCGGGAAGGGTGCCTGCGGGGACCTTATAATTTGGTGGTGTGACCGTCCAGCCTTCAGGTGCATCAAGGCCGATCTCAACGTCGGAAGCAATTTCCGTGTATTTTTCGATGCTTAGCATTGCTTCAATCGGCGCACCATCGTTTTGCTTATTATAAAATAATCCACTTGCTTCCCAACTTAAGTTCACAGGTGGCACAACAAGAACTGGGTTTGCTGGGAGTAGTGTTATATGCCCTAGACCATCAAGACCCATGACACATGAAAAGTTTTCTTTATCCCAAAATGGTTCATAATCTTTATCTAGCGGGTGATGGTAGTCAGCACTTTCCGGTATCATAAGACGTAAAAGAATTTCTTTGCGTTCACCGGGGTTTATTTTGAATCCTTGCATATTAACGGATTTTTGTTCATTTGAATTTGTGCCTATTAAAGACAGACTAATATTATCCCATGATAGATTACCGGTATTATAGATCGCTACTTTTCCCGTAAATTCTTGTGATGGGCTGGTATAGTCGCTGTCCCAAATGATTTCTGCATTTAAGCCCGATGCTTCATATAAGGCATTACCGATTTGTTTTTGCTTTAATGTAATTCGATGAGCAAAATTGTCTTTGATCTCGTCAGAGGCTGCATTAATTTCTGCCTCACAATCATTAAGTTTTTTAGAAACAGTGACAAGATTTTCATAAATTTTTTCACGATCCGGAAATGAGTCTATTGCCGAATGGATAAATTTGTCCGCGGTCCTTAAGTCACTGGCAAGTTTTCCTTCAGTCATTGCAGCCATATCGGAAAGTGTTTGCCATAATCCGTCAAATACGTCTTTTTCTTGTAATGGAATGTCAAAACGACATTCAGTTCTATGTAAATGGCTCATTTCTGGTTCTGCTTCGCGCCATCTCCCCATGCCTTGTGTCATATGCCTTGCACGCGACCATTCACCGATTTGTCGGTAAGTGGCTCCATTAATTGGATCATACATTCCGGTTGGAATTGAAACAGTTGGTTCAGGTGGCGGATCACGGTCATCATAAACACCACCACGGCCAGATGCCGCAGAAAGATACATTTTTAAGGCTGTCCATGGTTTCAATCCATCATCAAAATGTTCGGGAAAAGCATTTGGATCAGCCGCAAGGTGGTACGCATCTATCGTGGCGCGTGTGATAGCGCGATGATGCCCGTGTTGCCCGTCGGTATCCAAGAAGGTTGGGGAAATGATATCTGGTTTTTGTTCGCGAATGATGCGTACTAGACGTTCACGTGTTCGTTCAAAACCCCATTTTTCTTCTGCTTCTGCGGGGTCTGTGGAAAACCCAAAATCATCTATTTCATCGCCAAAACGCGCAGAATAATAATGAACGGACATAGGGATTTCAGCGGCGGCTGCTTCCATTTCTTCCGACCTAAAAACACCAAGATCATCACCAGCTTCGGTTCCGATGGCATTTTGTCCACCTTTTCCGCGTGTGGACGTTGAATACATGATACGAACGCCTTTATTCCGCGCAAGATATGCCAGTATATGCGAGCGTTCATCATCAGGGTGAGCACCACAGTTCATAAAACTGCCAACATGCTTTAACGGGGTCAATGCGTCCCATAGTTTGTTAATACCAGATTTTCTTTGCTGTTCGGCGATGCGGCGTTGTGATTCAGTCATATATTAATCCCTTATTTACCATAAGTAATTTAACGGCTGACGCCATGAAGTCAATAGACTGGAAATTAAAAGCATATGCCGTTATGTTGTTGTCATAATTCATACTAATAGAGATCAAATGCGGCAGGTAATATTCATCATATATATATTTTTAATTGGCAATATTGCCAATGCTGTTGATATTGAATATTGGCAATATAGCTATAAAGCGCGCCTTGATGCGATGGATAAGTTAATCGACGCTTTTGAAGCCGAAAATCTTGATATCAATGTGATCCACACCAATTTTCCTTATGTGCAATATAGGACCAAGGTTGCGGCCTCTGTTGCGGCAGGCGAAGGGCCGGATGTGGTTCAGCTTTATTATGGCTGGCTTGATGATTATTTGTCTGCTGAGATTTTGCAGCCTTTATCAAAGGAAAACTTTCCTGATCATATGATTGAAAGTAAATTTTTCCCAATGGTAAGCACAATGAAGGTGAATGACAATTATTATGCTTTGCCGACGGCAGTGCGATCACTCGGTTTGTTTTGGAACAAAAAAATATTCCGTGAAGCGGGGCTTGATCCGAATAAACCACCCAAGACATTGGATGAATTGATTGATTATGCAAAGAAACTGACCAAGCGCGATAAAGCTGGCAACATTATTCAGGTGGGGCTTACCATGGGCCCGATAAATCAGGATCATAATTGGTGGCGGGAAGTGTTGGTGCGTCAATTTGGCGGTGTTCCATATAATGATGATAATACCAAAGTAACCTATACGGATGAAGCGGGACTTAAGGCATTTCAATATTATGCGGATTTTGTGCTTAAACATAAAACGTCAGTAGTGGATTTCATGGATAAAGGAGAGATTGCCTTTAAAGCGGGGCGCGCCGCTATGCATATTGATGGTTCATTTGTACTTAGTTTATTTAATAGAACACGCCGCCTTGAATGGGGAGTTACGGAGCTTCCAAGTCATAACGGTTTAAAGGCGAATTTTTCATCTTACTGGGTAAATGGCATCACCAGTAAAGCAGAGGGTGAAAAGCGGATCGCCGCAGAAAAATTTCTTAAATTTATCACTTCTGATAAAGCAATGCAGCTCTGGCTTGATGAAGTAGGAGAGCTTCCTGCTAAAAGAAATGTTGCGAAGCAAGAAGGCAACATTAATGACCCTGAGTTTGGACCATTCATTCGAGGGCTTGATTATGCCTTTAGTACTAGGTTTTATTCGGAAAGTGCACAGCGTAAAACGGTTGTTGATATGTTAGACCGTATAGTGCTTTTGGGTATGAGTGTCGAAGAAAGTCTTGAAATTGCCGCAAAAGAAGATCAGGCCATCATTGATAAGGCGGTCAATGATGATTAAAGGCAAGATTGAACAAACCCGTGCAAAATGGGCTTGGATTTTTATTGCGGTACCAATAGTTTACTTCATTTTGGTGCGGTTTTATCCAACATTGGATGCATTTAGTATTTCTTTGACCGATTGGAATATCGTGGGTGAAAAGAAATACATTGGTTTTAATAACTATATCGCGCTTTTTAATGATCCGGTATTTTGGGTGGTTCTTGGTAATACATTTGAATATTTGCTGCTTGGTGTTCCAATTTCATTGTTACTTGCATTTGTGATCGCTTATTACCTCGATCAAATCAGGTTTGGCCATGGTTTCTTGCGGGCTTGTTATTTTATTCCTTTTTTAACAACGGCTGTCGCAATGGCATGGGTCTGGCGGTGGTTCTATCAACCGGTTCCCGTTGGTATTATCAATCTTGCACTCGGTCAAATGGGTATTTTACAGCTCGATTTTTTGCGATCAACGACACAAGCCTTACCAGCCGTTCTTGCGCCGGCTATATGGGCGGGACTTGGGTTTCAAATTATTATTTTTATGGCCGGCATTCGTGCAATACCCGAAAGTCATTATGAAGCCGCTAAAATTGATGGCGCAAGTGCATGGCAAGTCTTGTGGGAAATAACCATACCCGGCATTAAAAACACGATTATATTTCTAGTGATTATGAGCTCGATCGGTTTTTTACGAATTTTTGACCAAGTTTATAATATGACACAAGAAGGGGAAGGTGGCCCGTTAAATGCAACGCGTCCACTTGTGTTGCATATTTATAAAACAGCATTTGATCGTTTTGAAATGGGAATGGCCGCCGCGCAAACAGTTGTATTATTTATAATTTTGTTGATCATTACAGTTATTCAATTAAGGGTGCTTAAAAATGATCGATAAATTTAGCGCTCTTAGCCCTGGAAAAATTCTAATTTGGACATTTTTGTTCATAGGGGCGGTTATCATGATGACGCCGATCATTTTTATGTTTTCGGCGAGTTTCAAATTTAATGATCAAATTTATGATTTGGCCCTGATTTCAGATGAACCAACAATATCCAACTATTTGTTTTTATTCGGTAATACCAATTTTGTGTCATGGTTTATGAATTCAATTTTTGTTGCGACTGTAACTACGTTTTGTGTGTTATTTTTTGATAGTTTGGTGGGCTATACACTTGCAAAGTTTAAGTTTCGAGGACGTAAGATTATATTCATTGCAATCCTAAGCACATTAATGATACCGACAGAGATGCTCGTTATTCCATGGTATATATTGGCGCGTGATTTAGGCATGCTTAATTCATATGTTGGACTTATATTTCCTGGAATTATGACGGGGTTTGGTGTTTTTCTTATGAAGCAGTTTTTTGAAAATTTGCCGGATGATTTCTTGGATGCTGCACGAATTGATGGTGTAAGTGAATTTAGTATTTTTATAAAAGTAGCATTGCCACTTGTGGCACCTGCGCTATCTGCACTTGCTATTTTCACATTCTTAGGAAATTGGACCGCGTTTCTTTGGCCGCTTATTGTGACGGGAAGCGCAGTTTTTTACACGATTCCAGTTGGCCTTGCGTCATTCAGTGGTGAATTTCAAAGCGATTGGGAAATGATCATGACAGGGGCTGCGGTCGCAACATTACCAACTTTACTGGTATTTTTATTTTTACAACGCTACATTGTTCGCGGCGTCATACTCGGCGGTTTAAAAGGATAACAATGACTAATATTACCGATAATTCAACCTTTCCTAATGAAACCTATAAAGACACAGTGCTTGAGCCACTATTTGAAGCATCAAAAACGGGGTTTGCCGATTATCATTTCCGTGTCAATCTCGCCCATGCTGTTATGCTAGCGGAACAAGAAATACTCACAGGTAATCAAGCGAAAGATATCCTTAATGCATTGATAGAAATAGAGAAAAATATCGATGTTCCCAATTTGAAATATACGGGGGAAGTAGAGGATTATTTCTTTTATGTTGAAGGCGAGCTGATTAAAAAGCTTGGTGGTGATTTGGCTGGACGGCTCCACACAGGAAGAAGCAGAAATGATATTGACCATACCATTTTTAAAATGAATTTGATGGATTTATCAGCCAATTTGCTTACGGAATTAAATCAGTTGATCGCCACGCTTCTAAAAGTAGCAGAAGAGGGAAAATCAACAATCGTTCTGGCTTATACCCACGGTCAACCGGCTCAGCCGACCACATGGGGACATTATCTTGGCTCTTTTATTGAAGTGCTGCAACGTGATGTTGACCGAATAAATAATGCACTACGCACCGTCGAAATGTGTTCCATGGGTGCGGCTGCGATAACCACAACAGGATTTAATTTAAATCGTGAACGAATGGCAGAACTTCTTGGGTTTGCTTGTCCGCTTGAAAATTCATATGGCTGTATTTCAAGTATTGATTATGTAACGGGCCTTTATAGCGCGATGAAGGTAATGTTCATTAATATTGGTCGCTTCATTCAGGATATGGCGCAATGGTCCAGTTTTGAAGTGGGGCATTTATATGTACCAAACGAATTTGTTCAAATCAGTAGTATTATGCCACAAAAAAGAAATCCGGTGCCAATCGAGCATATGCGATTAATGGCCTCTTTAAGCGCAGGTCATTGTGATACGATCATCAATACAATGCATAACACGCCCAACACAGATATGAACGATAGTGAAACTGAAGTTCAAAGCGCTGGGCATGAGGCATTCAAGAGCGGTAGTCGCTTGTTACGGCTCCTTAATGATTTTTCATCTTCTGTGCAAATAAATGAAGAAAGGGTCGAAAAGCACATCAATGAGAGTTGTGCAACCATAACAGAGATAGCCGATAGCATTGCTCGGATCGAAGGACTGCCATTTAAATTGGCCCATGAAATAGCGGCTGAAATGGCAAAGGAAACAATTGCTAAAAATTCCGCTCTTACGGCCTTTGATTATGATGCTTTTTGTAATATTTATAAGGAATGTTGCGGTGGCGAAACAAAAATAGATAGTGATACATTAAAAGAAATAGCATCACCAGGTCATTTCATCGCTGTGCGAAAAATTACTGGAGGTCCAGCAATGCCAGCGTTTGAAGCTAGTCTTAAAAAATACACTGCCGCGGCTATATACCAAAGTGATGAAAATGTTAATTTTTTTGAACGCTTAATAAAAGCTCGTGAAACACTAGCAGAAACGGTAAAACAAGTAACGGGCGAGGATAATTAAAATGGCAAATGTAAAATTATCAAATATATCAAAAAGTTATGGTGATACTAAAGTCATTGAAAACCTCGATTTAGAGGTAAGCGATAATGAATTTCTAGTACTCGTGGGGCCGTCTGGGTGCGGGAAATCCACATTACTGCGGATGATCGCGGGTTTAGAAGGCGTGACAGATGGTGAACTTTCCATCGGTGACCGGGTTGTGAATAATTTAGAGCCAAAAGATCGCAATATTGCCATGGTATTTCAAAATTATGCGCTTTATCCACATATGAATGTGTATAAAAACATTTCATTTGGCCTTAGGGCGCAAAAAATGCCAAAAGATGACATTGATAAAAAGGTGCGTGAAGGCGCCGAAATATTAGAATTAACAGAATTACTCGAAAGAAAACCGGCTGAACTTTCTGGCGGGCAGCGTCAACGGGTTTCAATGGGACGGGCAATTGTGCGTGACCCTGATGTATTTCTTTTTGATGAACCGCTTTCAAATTTGGATGCAAAGCTTCGGTCATCAATGCGGATCGAAATTAAAAAACTGCATGAAACGGTAAAGAAAACAATCATTTATGTGACCCATGACCAAGTTGAGGCCATGACATTAGCGGATAGAATAGTAATATTGAAAGACGGTGAAATTCAGCAGATTGGTACTCCAATGGAAGTTTATAAAAAACCGGCCAATAAATTTGTCGCGAGCTTTATTGGAAGCCCAGAGATGAATTTTATGGAATACCCAGACTTTAGCTTAGGCATCAGACCAGAGGATATTTATATCAGTGGTACAGAACCCACTATGAAACGCCCACAGAAGTTTGATGGTGAGGTTATTTTGGTTGAAACACTTGGTGCCGAAAGTCTGATCCGGGTGAATAGCGGAAATCATGATTTAACCCTAAAAGTAAATGGTATTACAAAGGTAAAGACAGGCGATAATATATCACTCGTCTTCGATAAAGAAGAGATGCACAAATTTTAGAATTTCTAATCTTGATGTTTATTGCATTTCGCCAATAATAATTAATTAATCGCCGCTTGACTTTAATGGCTTAAACCCCCAATTAAACTCTACTGATTTATAAAAAGGATTTTATCCATGTATGACTATGATTTCTTTGTTATTGGGGCAGGATCAGGCGGCGTACGTTCAAGCCGCATGGCGGCAACATACGGTGCAAAAGTGGGGCTTTGTGAAGATTACAGAGTAGGCGGTACTTGTGTGATCCGTGGTTGTGTGCCCAAAAAGTTATATGTCTATGCTTCAGAATATTCTAGTGCTTTTAAGGATGCAGAAGGATTTGGTTGGTCCGCAGAACGGCCAACACTTAATTGGCAAAAGCTTGTTGGTAATAAAGAAAACGAAATCACCCGACTTGAAGGGTTATATGGTCAAAACCTTGATAACCATGATGTTGAGATTATTAAGGCGCGTGGAAAGCTGCTTGATAATCATACAATTGAATTAACGGACGAAAATGGCAGTCGCACAGTCACCGCCGATAAAATTTTAATCGCGACAGGTGGTTGGCCGTCATTCCCCGATATTCCGGGGATCGAATATGCGATTTCATCAAATGAAGCCTTTGATTTACCTGAACTTCCAAAACGGATCACAGTTGTTGGTGGCGGTTACATTGCCGTTGAATTTGCTGGAATTTTTAATGGTCTAGGTGTTGAAACATCGCTTCTTTATCGCGGTGAAGAAATCCTTCGTGGGTTTGATCTTGAAATCAGAAGTAAACTTCGTGAAGAAATGATCAAAAAAGGTATCGATGTGCGTATACATACTAATGTGGACGAAATCAAAAAAGACGGCGATCAATTCGTACTGACCTTATCAGACGGAAATGAAATGGCCACGGACCTCGTGATGTATGCTACAGGGCGTAAAGCAAATACGGCGGGTATCGGACTTGATGAGCTTGGTGTTGAAATGCATGAAAACGGCGACATAATTGTTGATGAAAATTATAAAACTTCAGTTGATAATATATTTGCCGTCGGTGATGTTATTGGAGGAATGCAATTAACGCCTATTGCCATCAAAGAGGGCGCAGCACTTGCTGCAACTCAGTTTAACGATATACCAACAACGGTAAATTATGATCATATTCCAACGGCGATTTTTTCACAGCCACCCATTGGTACAGTTGGATTAAGTGAAGAAGACGCCCGTGAGAAATATGGGGATGATTTGAAAGTGTTCAGAAGCGAATATAAATCAATGAAATTTACATTAGCGGGACGCGATGAAAGATCGCTGATTAAAATGTTGGTTGACGGTAAAACTGATAAGGTCATTGGCGCTCATATGATTGGGCCAGATAGTGCGGAAATCATTCAAGGGATTGCGGTGGCAATAAAATGTGGTGCAACAAAAGCCCAATTTGATGATACGGTAGCCGTTCATCCGTCAAGCGCGGAAGAATTTGTTTTAATGAAGTAATGCTTTCTTTTCAGGGCAAAAACCCTTATAGAATTGCATTAATTATTTAATTTTAAGACGGAATTTTAAAAATGACTAAAAACTGGACCCCTGATAGCTGGAGATCAATGCCAATCCGCCAGGTACCAACATATCCAGATGAGGCGAAATTAGCCTCAGTTGAAGCCGAACTTCGTAAGCTTCCACCACTTGTTTTTGCCGGTGAGGCGCGCCGTTTGAAAACGCAACTTGGTGAAGTGGCTAATGGTAACGCGTTCCTGCTTCAAGGAGGTGATTGCGCCGAAAGTTTTGCAGAATTCCATGCCGATAAAATTCGCGATACATTCCGCGTATTATTGCAGATGTCAGTAGCGCTAACGTTTGCCGCCAGCTGTCCAATTGTTAAAGTTGGTCGTATGGCTGGGCAATACGCTAAACCACGTAGTTCCGATACGGAAACAAGGGGTGATGAAAGTCTTCCAAGCTACCGTGGTGATATCATCAACGGTATAGATTTTAATTCCAAAGCGCGTGTACCTGATCCTGAACGTATGATTAAAGGTTATTCACAAGCATCATCAACACTAAATCTGCTGCGTGCTTTTGCGCAGGGTGGTTATGCAAACTTAAGCAAAGTACATCAATGGAACCTTGATTTCGTTGGTGGTGGTGAAGCAGTTGAAAAATATCAGGATATGGCTGAACGTATTGATGAAGCCATGGCATTCATGAAAGCTTGCGGTATTAACCCGAACAGCAAAGCATTGAACGCGACAGATTTCTATGTATCACATGAAGCGCTATTATTGCGTTATGAAGAAGCGTTAACACGTGTAGATAGTACAACAGGTGATTGGTATGATACATCCGGACATATGCTTTGGATTGGTGACCGTACACGTATCCTTGGTGAAGCCCATGTTGAATTCCTGCGTGGGATCGGTAACCCGATTGGCTTAAAGGTCGGTCCAACAACAGATCTTGATGAGCTGATAAAAATCATTGATGAAATTAACCCAGAAGATGAAGCAGGTCGCATCACTTTGATTTGCCGCATGGGTGCAGGTATCATCGAAGATAAACTTCCCGCTGTAATTAAACGTATTGAAGAAGAAGGACGTACCGTTGTTTGGTCGTCAGATCCGATGCATGGTAACACAATTTCGGCGTCTAATGGCTTTAAAACACGTCCATTTGATGATGTGCTTTCTGAAATTCGTCGTTTCTTCCGCATTCACCGCAGTATGGGAACATACGCTGGCGGCGTTCATTTTGAAATGACAGGCCAGAATGTTACTGAATGTACAGGTGGTGCAGAGGCGATTACGGATGAAAAGCTTGCTGATCGTTACCGTACCCATTGTGACCCGCGTTTGAACGCTAGCCAAAGTCTTGAACTGGCGTTTTTAATCGCAGAAGGCCTTAAAGAAGAGCGTGACGAACGCGCAAAAGAAGCTAAACAAGCGGCAGCGAACAGCTAGAAGGATCGTTATGCCAGATGACCAGTGCATTAAAGATCGCAATTGCGACCATAAACCCGACAGTCGGTGATATCGACGGTAATGCGGAGCGTATTTTAGAAGTACGCGCTGCAACGCCTGACGCTGACTTGGTTGTTTATAGTGAATTGTGTCTAATTGGTTATCCTCCCGAAGATTTAGTGCTTAAGCCCGCATTCCAGCGTGATGCGATGGATAAAACCGTTGAACTTGCCCAAATAACCAGTGACGGTGGTCCAGCTATGCTTATTAGTTCACTATGGGTAGAAGGCGGCAAGCTTTATAATTCATCAATTTTGCTTGATAACGGCACGATTTCAGCAATTCGTCATAAACGTGATCTTCCGAATTATGGTGTTTTTGACGAAAAGCGCGTTTTTTCACGCGGACCATGCCCTGAACCCGTTAATTTTAAGGGTGTTAAGTTAGGTGTTTTAACTTGCGAAGATCTTTGGTGGGAAGAAGTCACAGAATATTTAACCAATAAACACAGTGATATATTAATTTCCTTAAATGGGTCGCCATATGATTTACCAAAAGCAAATGACCGTATTACCAATGGTAAAGAGCGCGTTAGACAATCTGGCCTTTCGTTGATTTATACAAATCAATCGGGTGCACAGGATGAACTCGTTTTTGACGGTGAAGCATTTGTCATGGATGCCGGTGGCAATGTGGTGGTACGCCAACAATCCTTTGTTGAAGAAACAACCGTAACCGATTGGTTTAAAGGCGAAAATGGTAAATGGGCTTGTGCCCCGCAAGATTTGCCTGAAAAGAATGATCGCCTTACCGATATTTATCAGGCCATGATGATTGGTATGCGTGATTATGTGAATAAAAATCGGTTTCCCGGTGTCATAATCGGTATGTCTGGCGGTGTGGACAGCGCGTTAAGTGCGATTGTTGCCGTTGATGCGCTTGGTGCGGACCGTGTGCATCTTGTAATGATGCCTTCGAAATATACATCAGAGGAAAGTTTGATTGATGCAAGCGATGCGGCGCGCATGATGGGCTGTGCTATTGATAATATTTCGATAAATGATGCGGTGAATGCCTTTGATAAAACATTTCTTGCGTCATTTGCAGGTACAGAGGCGGATTTAACGGAAGAGAACCTTCAATCCCGTATTCGAGCTGTGATTTTAATGGCGATCAGTAATAAACATGGAAAAATGGTGCTCACCACCGGCAATAAATCGGAAATGTCAGTGGGGTACGCTACACTTTACGGTGATATGTGCGGTGGATATAACGCACTTAAGGATATCTATAAACTTGATGTCTTTAAATTATGCCATTGGCGTAATGAAAACTACCCGAACGGTGGGCTTGGTCCGCGCGGGCAGATAATGCCGACTAATATTATAGAAAAACCGCCGACCGCTGAACTGCGCCCTGATCAAAAGGACGAAGACAGCCTGCCGCCTTATGAGGTGCTTGATGATATTCTTGAATGTTTAATAGAAGGCGAAATGCTGCAAAAAGACATTGTTAAACGCGGGCATGATGCAGAAACAGTTGCACGAATTCAGCATCTCCTTTATATCGCAGAATATAAACGAAGACAGTCACCACCCGGTGTAAAAATATCAGCAAAGAATTTTGGCCGTGATAGAAGATACCCTATTACAAATGGCTATAGAGATAAGCGCACATAATCTGTGCAAAATAAGAAAGTAGATTAAATGTCCGTAAAAGTAAGATTTGCCCCAAGTCCAACTGGAAAATTACATGTTGGAAACGTAAGAACAGCCATCGCCAACTGGCTTTTTGCCCGAAAAATGGGCGGCGTGTTTTTTCTGCGCATTGATGATACTGACCTTGAACGCTCCACGAAAGAATGTGAAGACGGTATTTATGAGGATCTTACTTGGTTAGGACTTAATTGGGATGAGACAGCAAAGCAATCAGAACGATTTGACCGTTATGATGCAGCCGTTGAAAAATTAAAAACGGATGGAAGACTTTACCCTTGCTATGAAACTTCACAAGAGCTTGATTTAAAAAGAAAAATTCAGCTAGGACAAGGAAAACCACCACTTTATGATCGTGCCGGCTTAACCCTTACTGATGATGAAATTGCCAAATATGAAGCCGAAGGACGCACACCATATTGGCGCTTTAAGCTTGAAACACCAGCACGTGTTGAATGGGAAGATTGCGTTAAGGGTCATCAGAGTTTTGATATTGCGGCGTTGAGTGATCCGATTTTGGTGCGTGGTGACGGTTCATACCTTTACACATTGCCATCCGTGGTTGATGATATTGATTTTGGTATCACACACATCATGCGCGGCGAAGATCATTCAGCCAACAGTGCCGTTCAAACACAAGTTTTTGAAGCGCTAGGGGCCAAAGCACCAGAAATGGCGCATTTTTCACTGCTAACGGGTGCAAAGGGTGAGGGGCTATCAAAACGCCTTGGTTCAGCAAGCATCAAGTCATACCGCGAAGAAGATGGCCTTGAAGCGATGAGTATCGTGTCACTATTAACCCGTCTTGGTTCATCAGACCCGATTGAGCCCTTTACAGACATTCAGCCGCTTATTGACGGGTTTGAATTTTCAAAATACGGCCGTGGTGCTGCCAAGTTTGACCCACGTGCTCTTGAACTTTTAAACGCGAAAATACTGCATGTGACCGATTTTGATGCGGTGAAAGATAGATTGCCCGAAGGTGTCACCGAAGCCATTTGGAATGTGGCACGTGCCAATATTGAAAAGCTTGATGATACCGTGGAATGGCTCACCATCGTAAATGGTCCGGTGTCTCCGGTTATTGAAGATGCAGATTTTATCGCGAAAGCGGCAGCATTGCTACCATCAGGTGAGTGGGACGCGACCACATGGAAAGCATGGACAACGGCCGTTAAAGAAGAAACGGGCACTAAAGGTAAGCAGCTCTTTATGCCGCTGCGTCAAGCGGTAACAGGGTTAAACCATGGGCCGGAAATGGGTACATTATTGCCGCTAATCGGCGCGGAACGCGTGAAAGCGAGACTAGCCGGCCAGAAGGCATAATGCATGAACACGATTAGTATATACAATACTCTTATTAATGATAAGGATGTCTTTATCCCAATTGATCCTAATCACATCAAAATGTATGTGTGTGGCCCGACGGTATATAATTATGCCCATGTGGGAAATGCCCGCCCGGTTGTGGTTTTTGATACACTTTATCGCTTATTAAAACACGATTATGCAAAAGTCACATATGCCCGCAATATTACAGATATTGATGACAAAATCATCGAAGCGAGCTTAGAGACGGGTGAAGATATTTCGGTGATCACCGAAAAATATACCCGTATTTACGAAGAAGACATGGGCGCCTTAAACGCAGAACTTCCGGACATTAGGCCAAAAGCAACCGAATATGTAGGTGAAATGATTGCGTTGATTTCTGACCTTGTGAGCAAGGGACATGCCTACGAAAGTGATGGTCACGTATTATTCCAAGTGTCCACAACGGATGACTATGGCGAGTTGTCGGGTAAGGATGTCAAAGACCTAATCGCGGGTGCACGTGTTAATGTCGCGGATTATAAACGCGAAGGGGCGGACTTTGTCCTTTGGAAACCATCAACACCCGATCAACCAGGTTGGGATAGCCCATGGGGCCGTGGCCGTCCGGGATGGCACACTGAATGTTCAGCCATGATTAAAAAGGAACTGGGTGAAACCATTGATATCCATGGCGGCGGGCAGGATTTGATATTCCCCCACCACGAAAATGAAATCGCCCAAAGCAAATGTTCACATGACGGTGCAAACCTCGCCAATTATTGGATGCATAACGGATATTTGACCGTCAACGGCGAAAAAATGTCAAAATCACTCGGTAATTTCATAACGGTGCATGAATTATTAGAAGAATATCCAAATAGAGGAGAAGCTATTCGTTTAGCATTACTAACAAGCCATTATAAGCAGCCAGCAGATTTTAGCCGTGAAGCTATTACTCAAGCTGAAAAACAACTTTGTCGATGGTATAAAATTGTTAGAAACTCAGAAGAAACTAAACCAGCGAAGGCAGTCCTTGAAGCTTTGAGAGATGATTTAAATACACCAAAAGCAATCATGGAATTAAATCAACTTGCAAAAGATAGTAAAAATGCAGGCGAGCTTAAGGCATCTGCAAAACTATTAGGTTTGTTATTGGGAAATGAAAAAAATTGGGATTCTACCCATGTTTTAAAGGCAGGTGCTGGGAAATTTGAACTAACAGGGCATGACGCGGATTTATTGGTGAGTCGCAAAGAAGCTAAAGTTAATAAAGATTGGGCTAAAGCTGACGAAATACGGGATGATTTTGATAGTAGAGGTTTAAAACTTGTAGATAATCCAGATGGTACTACGTCAGTGGAAAAGAAGTAACTTATGGCTGGGACTGATCATAAGAAACCTTCTGTTATTCATGATGATGGCCCGGCGATTATTTTGATTGTACCGCAGCTTGGCGAAAATATCGGTAAAGCGGTGCGGGCTATGTATAATTTTGGGCTTACGGATTTACGTCTTGTCGCGCCGCGTGACGGATGGCCCAATGAAGCGGCGGTTGCACCAGCAGCAGGCGCCGATATCGTCCTTGAAAAAACACGTGTTTATCCGACTACCGCAGAGGCCGTCGCCGATTTAAAATATGTTTATGCGACAACGGCACGCCCCCGTGACATGATCAAGGAAGTGGTAACCCCTAAAGAATGCTGCCTGCGCATGCGCGGTGCGGTTAATGAGGGGGAAAAAGTAGGTTTATTATTCGGTCCTGAAAAGGCGGGCCTTAAAAATGATGATATTGCCTTATCAACCGCGATCGTATCTGTTCCTTTAAACCCAAGCTTTGCGTCGATAAATCTTGCGACAGCGGTTGGTTTATTAGCTTATGAATGGTTTCAAACGGGTACTGATGTACCGGATAGCTATACCCCAACATTGGACACAAGACCCGCAAGCGCAGGCGAGCTTCAAAAATTATTCGATCATATCGAAGGTGAACTTGAAGAAGCGGGGTATTTCCGGTCTGATCAACGCCGTTCATTAATGCGCCGTAATTTGAGGAATATCTTCACAAGATCTGAAATGACCCACGAAGAAGTCAGCACCATGCGCGGTGTTGTAAAGGCTCTTTCAACTGGCGGTGGCCCGGGGTGGCAGGCCGAAAAAGCAGAACTAGCAATAAAAGAGCAGAAAACTGCTGAAAACGGTGAATAACGTTTGACAACCCCTGAGATATAGTTATATTCCGCCCATCTCGAAATGACCGGGTGCGAACCCCGGTTGCGTAGATTGCCACATATTGCAGTTTACGGCGCTGAGGAAACTTTAATTTAAACAAGCGATTTGGAAGAAAAATGACAAAACGTACACAAGCTAAGTATAAAATTGACCGCCGCATGGGTGAAAACATCTGGGGCCGTCCAAAATCACCAGTAAACACACGCGAATACCGTCCTGGCCAACATGGTCAAGGTCGTCGCGCTAAGCTTTCTGATTATGGTATCCAACTTATGGCCAAGCAGAAGCTTAAAGGTTACTATGGTGATATCACAGAAAAACAATTCAAGCGTATTTATCAAGAAGCCGTTCGCCGTAAAGGTGATACAGGTCAGATCTTTGTTGGTCTTCTTGAAACACGTCTTGATGCTGTTGTTTACCGTTCAAAATTCGTGCCGACTATTTTCTCTGCACGTCAATTCGTAAACCACGGCCACGTAACGGTTAACGGCAAAAAAGTAAACATTCCAAGCTACATGGTTAAAATAGGTGACGTTGTTGAGATCCGTGAAAAATCACGTCAGATCCCAATGGTTATCCAAGGCCTTGAAAGCACAGAACGTGATGTTCCTGAGTACATTCAAAGTGAAGGTCACAAAGTGACTTTCCTTCGTGTACCAACACTTGATGAAATTCCATATGCGGTTCAAATGGAACCAAACCTAGTGGTGGAATTCTACTCACGTTAATAACAAATTTATCCGAATTTTAAAGGCTGCGTAGCATTGCTAACGCAGCCTTTTTTTGTTTAGAACCATTTTAAGTAATATTTAACATATATGTTTTATATAATATCTTAGTTGGATAAATGTAACGTTCGGGGAGTGGGATAAAAACACTTTAGAGTGCAATAAAGCGATTGATCATTTATTTTTTATTAATAGTAAATGGAATTAGTTTTATGATTGAGAAGTTTTTAAGCCGTTTTAAAATAAAAAAACGTATCATTTCAATGGCGACACTTTTAATTGCGCTGTCTACCGTATTTGCCTCATTACTGTTGATTGACAATTGGTCAAAGAAGACAGAAATGGAAAATTTACATTCCCTGGCTGGTTTTACCCCCTTCATTAGTAATGTTATTCACGAAATGCAAAAGGAACGTGGTGCATCAGCAGGTTTTATCAGTTCAAACGTCGGTGCACAATTTCGTAAAAATGTGAGTAATCAGCGTGGAGAAACCGATCTTGAAATTCAAAAGTTTCGCAGCGCTTATTCGAACTTTCCCCTTGAAGACTATAGTGAAGATTTCAGTTCTTTATTAAAAGAAGCAATGGGCGATCTTGCAAATTTATTGACTGAAAGATCAAAGGTTGATAATTTCGCATCAAATGTTCCAGCAATGGCAAAATATTATACCGGAACAATTAACAAGCTTCTTTCCGTGATCATGGAAACTGGGAAAATTACAACAGATCCTGAAACGTTAAATAAAACTTTTGCTTATGTTTCTTTACTTGAAGCAAAGGAAAATGCGGGACTTGAACGCGCGACGGGAACGGCGGCATTCGCGGCCGGGGCATTTACCGAGAAAACATTCTCTAATTTCAATGTTTTACTTGGAAAACAACAAGGATTTATGAAAACTTTCAATTCATTTGCCAGTGCCAATGATAAATCATTTTATATGAATACGGTCGTTGGTGATGAAGTTGATCGTTATAACACTTTACTTGATCTTGCACTTTCAACACCGTTTGATCTTTCTTCTGCGGGGCCACTTGGTTCAACGGAATGGTTTGCAACGATGACAGGTAAAATCAACAAGCTTAAAATTGTTGAGGACAAAATGTCTGTTGATATTCAGAATATGCGTTTGATGCATCTAACGCGACCGCTAATCAATTTTGGTCTATATTGGCCATGCTAATTATTCTTGGTTCAATATGTCTTGTTCTTTCAATCTTCATTGTTAGATCAATTGTAATGCCTCTTAGAAACATAAGAGAAAGCATGGTTTCAATTGCTGAAGGCGATCTTGAAAGTGAAGTGCCACATGTATCTTATAAACATGAAATTGGTGCGATGGCGAATGCTGTGGAACATTTCAAAGCGTCAGGACTTGAAAATAAACGCATGGAAGCAGAAGCGGAAGAAAATCGTAAAAAGCAAGAAGCCGATGTTGAAGCAAGAAGAATTGCGAAAATTGAGCAAGAGAATGAGCAGAAGCAACAACAAGAAATTCTTGAAAAACGTGCAAGAGAAGCACAGCAAAAAAGTCGTCGTGAACTTGCGCAACAATTTGAAGACCGTGTTATGGGTATTTTAGATAGTATTATTGGGTCAACTGATAATCTAAATGATATTTCACAGCAAATGGCTAATACTGCAGAAGTTACAAAAGAACGTTCAATGTCCGCGGATGTAGCGACGCGTCAAGCAGGATCGAATGTACAGGCTGTGGCAAGCGCATCCGAAGAGATGTCAGCGTCAATTGCTGAGATTACCAGACAGGTTACAGACGCGGCATCAGTTGCAAATATCGCCGTCGGTTCGGTTGATCTTGCTGCGGAACGCGTTCAAACGCTTAGTGACGCTGCAGAAAAAATTGGTGAAGTTATCCAGCTGATTAATGATATTGCTGAGCAAACAAATCTGCTTGCATTAAATGCGACTATTGAAGCAGCACGTGCAGGTGAAGCCGGTAAAGGATTTGCCGTAGTTGCCTCAGAGGTTAAATCACTTGCAACGCAAACAGGCAGCGCCACCGAAGAAATACGGTCGCAAATTTCAGAAATGCAAGATGCAACAAATTGCGCCGTTAACGCAGTAAAAGACATCACTGAAACAATTACACAAATTAGTGATATATCCACTAGCATTGAAGCATCAATTGAAGAACAATCATCGGCAACAAATGAGATTTCGCAAAATGCCTTACAAGCGGCAACAGGTGCGGATGAAGTTAGTCGTAACATCGATGGTGTGAACCAATCAGCGACTGATACTGGTGAAGCGGCCCAATCTGTGCTTTCTGCATCGGATAAGTTTGCCAACCAAGCGCAGATACTTCGTAAAGAAGTGGATGATTTCCTCAATGAGGTGCGTGCAGGTTAATTCGATTATTTCTGAAGGGATTACTTTGGTTTAGAAAATTTCTTTGTAAACCAATAACCAATAGCACCAGTAATAATAGTTGCGGCACTAAAGGCGATCTCTTCCGTATTTTGAATAGTCAGATATCCAAGCGTTACAACCGTAATAGCAATAAATATGATCGGCGGCAATGGGTAAAATGGAATTGAAAAGTCACTTTCCTGATTACCGTGCCGCCGTCTTAGTATAAAGACCCCAAAAATCACGATCAAAGAATTGATGGCCATTGTGGCGCCGGAAAATAGTAAAATACTTTCAAAAGTGGCCGACCATAAAAAGATGAGAGCCATAATTGATTGAAGCCAAATGGCGGTCGTGGGAATACCGTGTTTATTGACTTTCCCTAAGCGCTCAAATAGGGAATAATCTTCGCCGAGCATTTGTAATACACGAGGCGCAGCGACCAACATAGCGCTAACGGTGGATATGAGCAGAAGCGACAGTGATAACCCCATAATGATCCCGCCTACGTCCCCGAAAGCATATCGCGCTGATATATAGCCGATTTCTAATTCACCGGCCATGGCGTCCATAGGGGCCGTCGCCAGAAACACATAATTTAAGATTAAATAACATGCCATAACGGCTGCGGTGCCGCCGATTAAAACACGTGGTAATGTTTTGCGGGGATTTTCAAGTTCCGATGTTAAATAGGTGGCCGCGTTCCATCCGGTATAGGCATAGCCCACATAAATTAACGAAACGGCAAACGCGCCACCGGTGAATAATGATAAATCTGATGATTTTGGTGCATAACTTACTTCTTGAACCGTATCAACGGACCAAAGTGCCGCGACGGAAAAGACAATAATTAATAGTATTTTGCCGGTGGTGAAAAAATCTTGTAACCCACCACTGTTTTTATGACTTGTTGAATGAACCGCTGTCATTACAATAATAAGAACGGAGGCAAGCATTAATGGATGAAGGGAGGGAAATACCGAACTTAAATATTCACCAAAGGTCATGGCCGCGAGGGCCGTAGGGGCGGCAAAACCGACAGTCGTTGAAATCCAACCTGAAACAAAGCCAGCACCGGGGTGATATATTTCTGATAAAAAATTATATTCGCCACCAGAACGGGGTAGTTTTGATCCGAGTTCCGCATAACATAATGCCCCGCATAGCGCCATGATGCCACCAAGAACCCAGAGAACCATAATAACAAAGCCAGACCGAATATCAGCAAGTTGGAAACCAAGGCTTGTGAAAATTCCAGTGCCAATCATATTGGCAATCACAATGGCCATTGCGGTTGCTGTGCTGAATTTACCCTTTGATGTCATGAACTTCCCTTTTTTGATGATGAAAGCCTAGCATGCGATAGAAACATGATCAAGCGTGGTTTTTGATTGCCAACGAGGACTAATAAGATAAGATAAATAAAAATTAAGGAGGTACCATGGACGCAGTACTCGATACATTAATAATTGGCTTTCCATATTTTATTTCACATTTTGGCTTAACGTTAATTATGTTGGGTGTGAGCATCATTATTTATGAGAAAATAACCCCATATCATGAATTGGAATTAGTCCGCCAAGGCAATAAATCGGCGGCGATATCTTTAGCCGCTGCCATTCTTGGCTTAGCAATACCGCTTGCGGAATGTTTAAAAGGAAGTGTCAGTTTATGGGATATTTTCATTTGGGGTGTGGTCATATTGGTAGTGCAAATTCTCTCGTTCTTTTTTGCTAACCTTGTTATTGATGATTTAAAAGGGCGCATTGAACGCGATGAAATAGGGGCTGCATTGCTTTTATTCGCCGGAAAAATATCAATCGCACTGCTTAACGCCGCAGCAATTTCAGATAAAATGTAAAAGGAATTTTTCTAAAAATGCGCGGATTTTTATCATTTCTTTTTTTGGCTATTGTCATTTATATCGGCGAAGCATCGAAAGATCCTGATGCAAAATATCCAAAAGTTACCGTTAGACCGGGTCAGCCGGCGCCATTGCCCCCGTTACCAGATATGAAAGCAGAAGGAGAAGGAAGGCTAGAGCCACCTTCATCACGTGATCCTATTATTGAAATAGAAGATGAAGTAAAATCTGGACGTTCACAATTCACAGGTACTGCCTTTTCAATTGATGACCGTGGTTTATGGGTGACCGCACGGCACGTCACACACGGTTGTAACCAACTCATGTTATTGAGGCCGCATCGCCGCGCCTTAAAGGTTGAGGCCGTATCAGAGCACAGTCGCGCAGATGTAGCAATTTTACAGACGGAAGGTGGTTATGATGCCTTTCCCGTTAATTATGAAGTACCAGAATATAATCAGGAAGGGTTTCATTTTGGATTTCCTCGCGGTGAGCCTGGTGACGTTTATTCAAATCTAATCGGTAGGCGAACGATTAAAACAACTGGTATTCGCAAAAATAAAGAGCCTGTTTTGGTGTGGGCCGAAAAAATAAGAGTTCCAAATAGCAATGAAAGCTTGGGTGGTATTAGTGGTGGGCCTATTTTAAATGATAATGGCGAAGTCGTTGGTATTCATGTTGCGGGTTCAGTCAGGAGAGGGCGTTCATTTTCATCATTACCAAGAACCATAAACCAATTGCTTGATCAAAATGATGTTAAAATAAATAGTAATAACCGTAATGTTGATGTTGCAAAATTAAACGAAGCGGATTTTTCAAGGCTGGGTGATGAGCTTCGTAGTAATTTAAGTGTTGCGCAAGTAATTTGCCGTACAAATTAAAAAAGGCTCTCTAAATAGAGCGCCTTTTAAAAAAATATTCAAATTTTGATATTATGCTTTTGGTTCAATACCAACAGATTCAAAATGGGCAACTAATTCGCCATTTGCGGCCATTTCACGAACAATATCACAACCACCAAGAAATTCACCTTTAACATAAAGTTGGGGAATTGTTGGCCATTCGCTGTATTCTTTAATCCCTTCACGAAGACTTTTGTCCTGAAGAACGTTATGTGTTTCATATTTGACATTGAAATAATTTAGAATTTCCACAACAGTTGCGGAAAAACCGCATTGTGGGAACATGGCGTCGCCTTTCATGTAAAGCACGATGTCATTATTATAGATGTCATTTTTAATGCGGTCATGTACTGGATTTGTCATTTGTTTATTCCTGATATATCTGATCTATAGGTTGTTATTCTGGGGCCGATGTCTGTAGCGATAATGCATGCAGTTCTGCGCCAACCTTGCCTTTCATGGCTTTATAAACCATTTGATGTTGCTGAACCCTGTTTTTGCCAATAAATTCTTTTGATACCACATGGGCGGCGAATTGGCTTCCGTCACCGCGCATGTCTTGAACCTGAACTTCTGCCTCAGGGAGAATTTCCAAAATCATTTCTTTAATTTCTGGCGCCGTTAATGCCATTTCAACTCTCCTTAGCTCTCTGTTGACATATAGCTTGGCATCCACGCGTCATGCGCACCAAGCAGTTCTTCTAATGATATAGTCATTGCATCTTTAATATCAAGGCTATTTCCCTGCATAACACCGATTGTTTCAATAATTACACCAGCTTTGTCAGCGGCACTATTGATTTCACCTAGTTTATCAGCAGGCAAACTAATGATGTATCTGGCTTGATCTTCACCAAAGCCATATGCATGAAGTGGCACATCACCATTATTTAAGGCGATTTCCATTCCTTTGCCGGATGCCATTGCCATTTCAGCGAGGGCAATAAATAAACCGCCATCAGAAATATCATGACAGGCTGTCACCGAACCATTTTGAATTTGTGCGCGGACGAAATCACCGTTTCTCTTTTCAATTTCAAGATCAACAGGTGGCGGTGCGCCTTCTTCACGGCCTTCGATGATATCTAAATATTGTGTACATCCGATATGGCCTTTTGTTTCACCAACAAGTACCAAAATATCACCGTCATTCTTAGGTGCGATCGTAACCATCTTGCTGCTATCTTTTAAAAGGCCGACACCGCCAATGGCAGGTGTTGGATGAATGCCCGTTCCATTTGTTTCGTTATAAAGCGATACGTTGCCGCTAATGACAGGATAATCAAGCACTGTGCAAGCTTCGCGTAAGCCATCAATGGCACCAACGAATTGCCCCATAATATCTGGACGTTCCGGATTACCGAAATTCAAGCAATCTGTTATCGCCATCGGTGTTGCACCAACGGCTGTGACATTTCGCCATGTTTCCGCAACTGCTTGTTTGCCGCCTTCAAACGGGTCGGCATAAACATAACGTGGTGTACAGTCAGTGGAAATGGCTAATGCTTTATCCGTATCATGAACACGAACAACGGCCGCATCACCACCCGGAAGCTGAATTGTATCCGCCATCACTTGATGGTCATACTGTTCCCATATCCAGGCACGTGAAGACATATTGGCACTACCGACCATTTTAAGAAGCGCTTCACCTAGATCACTTGGTGCAGCAACACTTGCTGGGTCAATTGTATCTGGCGCTACCGTTTTAACCCAAGGGCGATCATATTCCGGTGAATTATCGGCGAGGGGTTGTGTCGGGATGTCCGCGACTGTTTTACCTTGCCAGTTTAACGTCAGGTTCCCTGTGTCTGTAATCTCACCAATCACAGCAAAATCAAGATCCCATTTTACGAAAATCTTTTTCGCTTCTTCAACGCGGTCCGGTTTTAAAACCACAAGCATGCGTTCCTGACTTTCGGAAAGCATCATTTCATATGGCGTCATACCTTCTTCGCGCTGTGGGACTTCATCAAGGTTAATGGTAAAACCAACTCCGCCACCAGATGCCATCTCAACTGATGATGATGTTAGGCCCGCTGCGCCCATATCCTGAATGGCAACTACCATATCCGTTGACATCAATTCAATACAGGCTTCGATAAGTAGTTTTTCTGTGAATGGATCACCCACTTGAACGGTTGGGCGCTTTTCTTCACTGTCTTCTGTGAATTCGGCAGATGCCATTGTCGCACCGTGGATACCGTCACGTCCTGTTTTTGATCCCACATAAATTACGGGGTTTCCAACACCCGCGGCGGCTGATAAGAAAATTTTATCTTGATCCGCAAGGCCAACGGCCATGGCATTGACCAAAATATTGCCGTCATATGACGGATGGAAATTGGTTTCGCCACCAACGGTCGGCACACCAACACAGTTACCGTATCCGCCGATTCCTTCAACAACACCACTTAATAAATGACGTGTTTTGTGGTGCTCAGTGGATCCGAACCTTAAGGCATTCATATTGGCAATCGGTCTTGCCCCCATCGTGAACACATCACGTAAAATACCACCAACGCCCGTGCCTGCACCTTGGTATGGTTCGATATAGGATGGATGATTATGGCTTTCCATTTTGAAGATAGCCGCTTGATTATCACCAATATCAATTACGCCGGCATTTTCGCCGGGGCCATGAATAACCCATGGTGCTTTGGTTGGTAAGGTTTTTAAATGTAGTTTTGATGATTTATAGGAACAATGCTCGCTCCACATAACGGAAAAGATACCGAGTTCCGTTAGAGTTGGCGTGCGACCAAGAATTTTAATCATCAACTGGTGTTCGTCTTCCGATAGACCGTGTTCTTTCACTAAATCTTCGGTAATCTCAGGGTTATTTTCCCAAATAATTTCAGTCATTCTTAAAACCTTAATTTAATGAATTGATGATGCTGTCAAAAAAGCCACTACCATCCGTGCCGCCTTGCGCATCTTCGATTAATCTTTCTGGGTGAGGCATCATACCAAGAATATTGCCTTGTTCATTCATAATACCTGCGATGTTATTTTGGGACCCATTGGGGTTGGCGTCTTTTGTCGCTTCACCGCTATGATTGACATATCTAAATGCCACTTGACCGTTATCTTCAATGCGGGCCAGTGTTTCATCGTCCGCGAAATAGTTGCCATCATGATGGGCGACCGGAATATTAATCACCTGTCCTTGATTGTAGGCATTCGTAAATGTGCTATTTTCATTTTCAACTTTTAACTGAACCGTTTTACAAACGAACTTAAGGGATCGGTTACGCATCAATGCACCAGGAAGAAGCCCCATTTCAGTGAGTACCTGAAAACCATTACAGACGCCAATCACATTGCCGCCGCGTTCCGCATGCGCCGCGACCGCTTTGATAACGGGTGACCTTGCCGCCATGGCGCCACAACGAAGGTAGTCACCAAAAGAAAAACCGCCTGGAAGGGCGATTAAATCAACATTGGGAACATCTGTGTCTTGGTGCCAAATTTCATGGGGTCTCTGGCCAGTAATTTTTTCGAGCGCATCAAACATGTCCCGATTGCAATTGGAAGCAGGGAAGGTAACAACGGCTGATTTCATTTTAAAAATCCTTGTTTTGGGATTTAATTATTCAATTTCTATCGAATAATTCTCAATTACCATATTTGCGAGAAGCTTCTTGCACATCTCTTCAACATTTGCCTCTGCAGCCGCTTTATCGGTAGTGCTTAGGTCAAGTTCGATATATTTTCCTTGGCGTACATCATCAACACCATCAAATCCGAGTGAGCCGAGTGCGTGTTGAATAGCTTTACCTTGTGGGTCAAGAACACCATTTTTAAGGGTAATATGAACGCGTGCTTTCACAGCAAATTCCTTTTCAATAAATTAAATTGTTTATTCTTCGTCTTCTACTTCAAGAGAGATACCAAGGCGGCGCGCCACTTCCTGATATGCCTCAACTTCACCACCGAGATCGCGGCGGAAGCGGTCTTTATCCATTTTTTCGCCTGTCTCAAAATCCCAAAGACGGCAATTGTCCGGGCTAAATTCATCAGCAAGCACAAGGAAATGTCCTTCATCACCATCTGATAGACGTCCGAACTCTAATTTAAAATCAATCAGCTCAAGCCCGATGCCGGCGAAGATTCCACGAAGGAAATCATTGATTTTTGCGGTCATGTCCATCATTTCAATCAATTCTTCCTGGTCACAGATTTCAAGCGCAAGAATATGATTTTCCGGAATGAGCGGATCCCCTAAGTCATCATCTTTTAATGAAAATTCGATGATCGGGCGACGAAGTCTTAATCCTTCTTCGATGCCGAATTTTTTGGCCATGCTGCCTGCGACAGTATTTCTCGCGATCACCTCAAGCGGAATAATTTCAACTTCGTGACAGAGCTGTTCACGGTCCGACATGCGTTCAAGGAAATGTGTTGGTATACCAAGCTGTGCCAAGCGGATCATAACAAGTTCGGTAATTTTATTGTTAATGATACCTTTGCCGGCAATGGTGCCTTTTTTTACATTATTAAACGCGGTGGCGTCGTCTTTAAAATATTGAATGATGGTGTTTGGCTTTGGCCCTTTATAGAGAATTTTGGCCTTGCCTTCATAGAGCATTTCTTTGTCTGACATAATCGTCCCTAAGCTTTAAATATTCTGAGAATCAAGCGAGGACAATCTATCTTAATTGAAGCTATTATGAAAGCTAAAAAGGGCGGCAAAACCCCCTTTAAAATAAATTTTAAAAGATTATATAAAAAACATGGAAATCACAGACAAAATGCCGTAAACAGGCATGATGTGTTTATAAAATATTTGGCTATCTTAAGGAGCAAAAATCGATGTCACAGTTCGATGATCGTAAAAAAGCAGCGGAAAATAAATTTTCCATCGATAAAGAATTAGAATTTAAAGCAACCGCGCGCCGCAATAAACTTCTCGGTCAATGGGCCGCTGGACTTATGGGTATGGAAGGCGAAGCAATCGACGCATATGCGGCACAAGTCATTGAAAGTGATTTCGAAGAAGCAGGCGACGAAGACGTATACCGCAAAATCGCCGGTGATATTGAAACAGCCGAAGTCGAACAATCAGAACACCAAATTCGCAAACAAATGGAAGAACTATTTGTAACCGCGCTAGCGCAAATTAAATCAGAAGTTTAAAACTTTAGAGGTTTTAGAATTAAAAAAACCGCTCTCATTCATTTGAGGGCGTTTTTTTTGTAGTTATAAAATTAGTATCTATTCACCAAAAACGCGCTTGAAGATCGTATCAACATGTTTGGTGTGATAGCCCATGTCGAATTTGTCATCGATTTCTTCGTCGGATAGTTTTGCGCTGACTTCTGGGTCGGCTTTAAGTTCTTCGGCGAAATTGGCGCCTTGTTCCCATACCTTCATGGCATTACGTTGCACGAGGCGGTAACTGTCTTCGCGGCTAACGCCCGCTTGGGTAAGGGCAAGTAGCACACGTTGCGAATTATGAAGGCCGCCAAGCTTATCCATGTTGGCTTGCATGTTTTCAGGATAAACAACCAGTTTATCCATCACGCCCGTTAAACGCGCCAGCGCGAAATCAAGGGTCACTGTCGCGTCAGGGCCGATCATACGTTCAACCGATGAATGTGAAATATCACGCTCATGCCAAAGGGCAACATTTTCCATTGCCGGCAGCGCCATACCGCGCACAAGACGCGCAAGACCCGTCAAGTTTTCGGTCAGGATAGGGTTACGTTTATGGGGCATTGCGCTTGAACCCTTTTGTCCTTTTGAAAAGAACTCTTCGGCTTCTAATACTTCGGTGCGTTGTAAGTGACGCACTTCAACGGCGAGGCGTTCAATTGAACTTGCGACAACGCCAAGTACACAAAAGAACATGGCGTGACGGTCACGTGGGATCACTTGTGTTGAAACGGGTTCGGCGGTTAAACCAAGAGCCTTTGCCACATGTTCTTCAACATAAGGGTTAATATTGGCAAACGTTCCAACCGCGCCTGAGATCGCACATGTGGCGATTTCTTCGCGGGCCATTTTAAGGCGGGCAAGGTTACGGTCAAATTCGGCGTATGCTTCTGCCATTTTTAGCCCGAATGTTACTGGTTCCGCATGAATACCGTGGGATCGCCCGATACAAACATCCATTTTATGTTCCATAGCGCGACGTTTTAAAACCACCAATAATTTTTCAACGTCATCAATCAATATGTCTGCCGCTTTTACAAGTTGAACACTTAAACATGTATCAAGCACATCTGATGAGGTCATGCCTTGATGAACGAAACGGGCTTCGGGGCCGATATATTCTGCAAGTGATGTCAGAAACGCGATTACGTCATGCTTTACTTCTTTTTCAATCTCATCGATGCGGTCAATGTCGAAGTTACCTTTTTCCCAAATGGTCTTCGCGCTTTCTTTTGGGATAACACCCAATTCAGCAAGAGCATCACAGGCATGTGCTTCAATTTCAAACCAAATTTGAAAACGTGATTGTGGCTCCCAAATGGAGGTCATTACTTCGCGTGCATAACGTGGAATCATAGTGTCTTTCCCGATAACTAAAATAAGATTGAATTTATGAAAAAGGAAGTAGCAGGGATTCCTAACGGGGGCAAGGTTTAATGTTCATTTGACAGCTGAAAATGAATAGGCCATTCTGTTTTCATCAAAATAACCCTGGGAGGAAATAAAATGCCAGAAAAATCAAACAGAAATATGAATAGAAGAGAATTACTTGGCGCGGCGGCAACGGTTGCGGCGGTTGGTGCAGTAGCGAGCACAGCGAAAGCACAAGCACCATCGATTATGAGCAGTTATAAGCCGCTTGTGGTTGGGGCGCATAATGGTAACCGTTTAAAAAATGAAGATGGTGAAACCGGTGTTCAAATCGCATACCGCATGATTACGGCAGGGGACGATGTTTTAGATGCAACAATCCACTGTAATAACCTTCCTGAAATTTCAGAAGAAGATACCTCGGTCGGATATGGCGGCTTGCCGGACGCCAATGGTGATGTGACGCTTGATGCGTGCTGTATGCACGGACCTTTAAAACGCGCTGGAGGTGTTGCCTATATCCAAGGGGTTAGAACACCATCATGGGTCGCAAAAGATGTGATGATGAAAACAAACCATCATTTACTTGCGGGACAAGGGGCAACGGATTTCGCCCGTGAACACGGTCATAAGATCGAAGGAGATCTTAATAGTGCGACATCATTTAACAGGTATTTAGAATGGAAAAAACGTGTTGAGGAAGAAGGCGATAATCGCACATTCGCTGAACTTGATCTCGATTTTATTGAGAAAAAAGGATTAGATGTTACTTATCAAATGGCGCATGAGGGCCGTATTGATATTGAACATATTCACGGCACCATTAACACCAACGCGATCAACCATAAAGGCGAAATTTGCGGAAACACTACAACATCTGGTCGCGGGTTTAAAGTGCCGGGCCGCGTGGGAGATAGCCCGATCCTTGGTGCGGGTCTTTATGTGGATAATGATATTGGTGCCGCGGGTTCAACCGGACTTGGTGAAATGAACCTTTATCATCTTTGTTCGTTTTTAATCGTTGAAAAAATGCGTGACGGAATGCATCCGAAAGATGCGGGCATGTACGCCCTTAACCGTGTGAAAGATTTCTGCATGGGTAATGAGCGTTATATGAATGAAAAGGGCGAGATTAGATTTAATCTGCAATTCTATGTGCTTGATAAGAAAAGCCAGTACGCTGGTGTCGCAATGCGCGGCGGTGAAGGGCGTTTCTTTGCAGTTTGTGATGATAACGGCCCACGCCATGAATTAATGGATAGCATTTATATGAATGATTAAACGTTTTGTGATTTAAAGGTTTTGGGGGATAGGTTGCAATATTATACTTATATACTAACGAGTGGTCGTAATGGAACACTGTATATTGGTATGACCAATAATATAGTTAGAAGAGTATGGGAACATAAAAATCATGTTTTAGAAGGTTTTACAAAAAAACATGATGTAATTAATCTGGTTTGGTTCGAAATACATTCTTCAGCCGAGAATGCCATTAAAAGGGAAAAGGCCCTAAAACGTTATCAGCGCAAATGGAAAATGGAATTATTCGAAGAAAAAAATCCATTATGGATTGATTTATACGATGAAATTGTAAAATAGAAATTGTCATTCGCCGACTTGATCGGCGAATCCATTAATCATTGAAATTAATTTTTCTTACGCAATTTTGAAGTTCACTAGCCTCGCCGATCAAGTCGGCGAGTGACGGCAGAGTTAATCAGAGGCGATTACGTCGACCTCAAGAAACCATGCTTCATCATAAATACCCGCGATTACCACGGTGAGCGCGGGTTTTCTTTGCCTTAAAATTTCCTGACGAATACGGCTATTGTCATCGCGGTATTCACGGGATGCCAGATATGTTGTGTGTTTCACGATATTATCAAGCGACATATCGGCGGCTTCCAATTGATGAATGATGTTTTGCCAAACGAGGCGCGCCTGATCAGAAAAGTCGGATGGTACATATTCATTTTTATCAACGGGAATTTGCCCACTGATATAAAGCGTACGGGTTGCACCGCTTACTTCAAAGGCTTGCGAATAACCGCCATCGGCGCTTGGTGCCTTATTAGATTCTAATGATCGTGTTTTCATTATTTCTCTTTTAATCTGGGCATCATTTCTACGAAATTGCAGGGTTTGAAACGAATATCGAGCTGTTCTGAGAAAATATGGTTCCACGCGTCTTTACATGCACCAGGTGAGCCTGGAACGGCAAACATATAGGTTCCATTTGCAACACCACCCGTTACGCGGCTTTGGATGGTGGATGTGCCGATTAGCTTCATACTGATATACCTAAAATATTCACCGAATCCTTCGATTTCTTTTTCATAAAATTCGTGAAAAATCTCCGGCGTGATATCGCGCCCCGTAAGCCCAGTGCCGCCCGTTGAGATAATCACCTGAACATCGTCATTTTCAACCCATTCAGATAACTGCGCGCGCAGGTCGTCTTTATCATCTTTAATAATTGCGCGGTCGATCAGGTTATGTCCAGCATCCGTTAATTTATCAACAAGCACTTGACCCGATTTATCGTTTTCAAATGTACGCGTGTCGGAAAGGGTTAGAATTGCAATATTAACAGGCAGGAATTCTTTGGTTTCATCAATGGCCATGATTATTTCTTTAATTATTATTTTGGGCTGTTTGGATGTTGTCTTGACCTTGATAAATCGGCCAGCTCCCTGACGCCACGGCGTCAAGTGTCGGGATTTCCTGTCCCATGCGCATACGGTAAATCCACATGTTGGATAAAACGCGTTCAATATAGATGCGTGTTTCACGGGCAGGGATGCTTTCGATATATAAAAGCGGATCATCGCGGAAATTCGTGCTTTTTACCCATTTTTGCATGTTGCCCGGGCCAGCATTATAAGCGGTCAAAGATTTAAACAGATTTCCGTCGGCAAATTGTTTGCCGAGCATGGTTTTCATATATTTTTGACCAAGGAACATATTGTAACGAGGGTCATCAAGCTTAATACGTTGAAGGCGACGGTTTTGTGACATATCACCAGCGGCACCCATCATAAGCTGCATTAAACCACGAGCACCAACGCCGCTTTTCGCCCAACTGTTAAAGGCACTTTCTTGACGGATCATACCAAAAAGCAGGGCGCGGTCGAGGGTATAGCCGCCGTCTGGTGTTATATAAGGAACCGGGTAAAGTGAACTATCCAGTGACGCGATGCGTTTTTGTTCTTCGATCCTGCCGATATTTAGCTGCGTTGCTGCAAGTCCAAGTCGCGCTGCAAGTCCAAGAAGGGAATGATGCTGACTATCACGTGTTTGCGCCCATGCGGTGCTTAATTCCTGATCAGCGAGTGTATTTTGCCCAACTTGTGCCAGCGCAATTGCGCGGTGAACACTAGAAAGGCCGCGAATTTCACGGTAATTCGCATCGGTAAAATCAGGAACAGACCAATCAAAATTGGAATCTATGCCTAACTGACGTGCGGCCAATATACCGTAAAAAGTTTTGTCGAAACTTGCTGCTTTCTTAAGCATTGGTGAAACCTGATCTGGTTGACGGCAAGCAAGATAAGAGCGAGCGGCCCAATATGCGCCTGCGGCCGCGGTCCAGTCACCGGCAACAGATGAGTTAGCAACATGTTGGAAATGTTCTGCGGCAACCGCGCAATCACCAAGCCGCCATGCGGCAAGCCCTGCGATCCAATCGCTTTGTGAAACAAATTCACGTGATCTTGACCCGATCTGCGCAAGGGCTAATGCTTTATCGTCATAATTGGTAAGATAATATTCATTAGCGATGCGGGATAATTGGGTATCGATTTCAAGTTCTGTTAATAAACCACGCTCAACGAATGCCCATAGGCGCTTTTCCGCTCTTGCGGCGTTATGCTGTCTTAAATAACGGCTGATGTTTCGTTTAAGTTCCGCAATATCGCGGCGTTCTTGGCGTTTACGACGTTGGGTTTCTGTTTGTGGGGTTTGTTGTTTTTCTTTGTCCGCTTGTGCGCGTTCAATCTCAGCACGTGATGGTGGGGTTGGCTTATCCGCTGGAAAGGCATATGATTTTCCAGTCATTGGCCGCATCATGCCACCGGGACGTCCTTTATTCTTACGAACGCCAAGGTCATATATGCGCTGCGCACCCGGCAAGTCACCATAATTTTCCATCCAGTTTTTAAGTTCGGAAAATTTTGAAATATAGGCTGTCGCATGCATATATCGTTGATAATAGACATGCCCCATTAATATCGGGTTGGCGATTTTTTTAATTTCGTGGTCAGCACGTTTCCAATTTCCACGATTTTGTTCATAAAACACATTCTGATACGCTTCAACGTCATCCGCGCTTAATGGTTCAAGGTCAATACTGTCACTGACTTGCGCATTAGCATAGCTGAAATTTAAAAATAAAAGGGTAAGAACAAGTTTTTTAATCAATGTTTAGCTCTCCGATTTTTGCTTTAATCGCCAGAAGGTCATGCCAAGTGTGCTTTTTAAATTGCGGTTGGCGCAACAAATAGTCCGGATGAAAAATAGGGATTATAGGAACGGTTGTGCCGCTCATAATATATTCCTGCCATTTGCCACGTAATTTAGTAATGCCTGATTTCGTATTGAGAAGGGTGCTTGCTGACGTGCCGCCGACAGAAATAATCAATTTTGGCTCAAATAATTCAATATGTCTTTTAATGAACGGAAAGCATAATTCACATTCCCCATCTGTCGGCTTGCGGTTTCCTGGTGGTCGCCACGGCAATAAATTAGCGATGTAGAAATCATTTTCCCGCTTCATATCTATTGCGGCAAACATGCGGTCAAGCAATTGACCTGCTTCGCCAACGAAAGGTTTGCCGACGCGATCTTCATCACCACCAGGCGCTTCGCCGATGATCATAATGTCGCTTTTAACATTTCCATCGGAAAAAACAGTGTTTGATGCCGTTTTTTTAAGGCTACATCCTTCAAATTCAAGAATCACTGCGCTTAATTCATCTAAGTTCTTACAATTTGCAGCCAATTTTTTGGCCATATCAATATGTTCTTGTTGAGAGGCAAGGGGTGTTTGTGAAACTGGTTTGGATTTTGATGAAGTATTACTTGAAGTTTTGGCTGCAGAGTTTTGTTTTATTTGTATATTATCTGTTTTAGAAAACCAATTAATTGGTTCTTCTGAGATTGTTTCATCGGCTCCCCATTCAATATAGCTTTTCAGCAATTCTGCTGGGGAATAAGAGACATCAGATTTCATTACACTATTCATAAGGTTATTATATATCAGACAAATTAAAATTTAATTATATTATTTATATATTTGTGTTTTTTTAATAGTATAAATGTGGTCTTTAAGGGATACAAATAAGAAATGGCATCAAAGCATTCGTCAAAAACCGTAATTTTTGCGGCATTAATCGGTAATTTTTTAATTTTTCTGACCAAGCTTGGTGCGGCATTTTACACCAACTCATCCGCTATGTTTTCAGAAGCAATTCACAGTATTGTAGACTGTGGAAATCAAGGGTTATTGCTTTATGGAATAAAAAAGGCGGACCGTAAAGCAGACCGAAAGCACCCATTTGGATATGGTAAAGAGCTTTATTTCTGGTCATTTGTGGTGGCGATTATCATTTTTGCGATTGGTGCGGGTGTTTCACTTTATGAAGGTATTCATAAAATTATGGCCCCCGAAGAAGTGAAAAGCATTCATGTAAACTATATTGTATTGGTCATTGCCATATGTTTTGAAGCCTATCCTTGGAAAATGGCGTATGATGAATTTAATGCGAGGCGTGGAAAACGCGGCATGTTTGATGCAATCAGACATAGTAAAGACCCAAGCCTTTTTGCGATTTTATTTGAAGATACGGCGGCGATGCTTGGATTATTCACAGCGCTTGTGGGATTATTTATCGGTGACAACTTCAATATTCCTGAGGCAGACGGGGCCGCTTCTGTGGTGATTGGCATTATCCTTGCCTTAACGGCCGTTGTCCTAGCCATTGAGTGTAAGGGGTTATTGATCGGTGAAGCCGCAGATGAAACGATAATCGCGAGCATTGAAGCGCTTACAGAAAATCATGAATATGTAGAAAGTATCAACGAAATTTTGACCATGCATTTTGGCCCCTCGGATATATTACTTAATTTAAGTCTTGATTTTAAGAAAGATATTTACGCAGTCGACGTTGAAAATATGATTACAAAATTTGAAATTCAGATTAAAGAAAAGCACCCAGACATCAAACGCATTTTCATTGAAGCGCAAAGCTTCATAGGCCATCAGAAAAATGCATTATCAGAATAATATTTTATTCTGATTTTTTAGTTTTATAGGAAAGATAAGAAAAAGGAATAAACCATAATACGATAAGCATAAAGGTTACTCTATTCTTGTATTCGTCGTCTTGAAAGAGATAAAACTCCAATCATAAACCCCGCTTTATGAAGTACAATTTTTATTTACCAGTTCTGCCCATGCGCTTTTTTTATCGAAATTACTTTTTAAACCATCGCCTTCAATGCCACTAAATGCTTGAATGCCATGTAAAATCATGTATTTCGGATAATATTCAGGATATCCAATATTCTTTATTGCATTACAATATGTTTTAAATTCATCACTGTTTTGAGCGTAATTTTCTTTACGATAATTATCGAATTGTATTAATTTTTCTTGTGGCATGCTATTAAAGGTATTCATTTGGAGTACGATTATCCCTTGCCCTGCGGTTCGGTCTTCAACTCTTTTAGCATCAAATGCTCCAAATAAGCGTGCTGTAAGATACATCTCAACACCTTTAGCATATTCTCCAGAATTGATACATTCTTTAACACCAATAAATCTGGTGGTAAGTTTTGATTGGAAACATTCGATATATCTATGCAACCAAGTTGTTCTATTCCTTCAAGGCTGCCTTTAACGTTATAATTTGCAACATTGCCATTTTTTGATACTGTAATTTCTGGGGTTAACTTTGATTTTGAAACTTGTTTCTTATCAAATTCATCTTTCCATAAGTTAGCTTTTATTTTAGCATCATCAAAAACAGACATTGGCATTATAGATGAGTATTTATCTATTTCTTTTATTACTCTTTCATCATTATTACTTGAGCCTTATGCGAGCATTAACCACATTAGACCTTCAAGAAAGTTTTTTCTTTTCCCTTGCCAGAAATGTAAGCTTTACCGAGGTTTAATTGCCCGCCAGGATGATTGTTATTAGCAGATTTTTCTATCCATTTAATACCTTTCAAAAGGTCATCTTTTTCATTTAGATAGATTATTCCTAACCAATATTCGCTTTTGATATCACCAAAGCTAGCCGCTTTTTCATAATATTCTATAGCCTTATCAATATTTTTTTCGCCTTTACTGCCAGTATGGTATTCACGTGCAGTGGTATATGCAAACAAGCCTTGTGCAAAGTCTTCCTGAGCATAAATTCCATACCAATTAAAAAGAAATATTGTTATAGTTAATTTTAAGATTTTCATTTTATCCCCCAATGGCGCTTATTGCTTACATAATTAATTATTAGAAGGTGTTTCTTTTTTAAGATCAACGGCTTTTATAAATCGATCCCATGGAAAATAAGGGCCGGGATCCATTTTTCTTGGCACTTTTATATCAGGATTATTATTAGAAACAACCATTCTTGTGTCTAATTCTTCGTGGCCTTGCGTGTAATTAATAGTTGGGTAACGGGCTTTTAGTTTGTTTACGAGCAGAATTAAAGCATTAATTTGTGCTTCGCTATAAGCTTCTTGCATAACTTGATGGTCGGAATGATACCAATTAGGATAACGTCCCTTGTTAATTAGCTCAATTCCAATTGTTTTGGCGTTCCAGCCTGATACATGATTAGCAATTCGGTTATCGGGTACGAACTGTTCAATAGTACCATCGCGGTCGATATAATAATGACCAGAAGCCCCAGTTCCACTTTCATCATATAAAACGCGCTCACCATATTGGCGTGCTTCGTCGAGATCTGTTAGCTCAGTAGCATGGATTACTATCATATTTAGTTCGTCAGTAGTCCGTGCTTGAAGATTTAACCAATAAGGAAGTTTATTATCAACTACGACCGGTTCTTCGCCGCCAAAAGGCCAGTAAGAACATGCTGAAATCAAAATAGAAATAATTAATATGGATAATGTACGCATAATAAAATTATAGTTTATCCCTAATTGATGGTAAAGGGTAAAAGAAGAAATCATGTTTATCCCCAGAGATCAGAATGAGGCGTGCTTACAATACCGCCATCAGCATATGTTAACCCGTGCTCAACATCTTCTTTTAAAAACAGGGGCCCATCAAGGTCAATAAAATCACAAAACTGTCCAACTGCATAGCTTGGTGCCATAGAAAGTGATGAACCAGTCATATTGCCGACCATTAATCCTTTTCCGTCAATTCTTGCAAGTTTGATGATTTCAAGTGCATCGGTTAATCCGCCGCATTTATCAAGTTTTATATTAATGACATCATATTTTATTGCGGCTTGTGCATATTCATGGCTATCTAAGCAACTTTCGTCTGCGCCAAGGGGGACGTCTGATTTAAAGCCTTCTAATTCATCGTCTGCGCCACGGGCGAGGGGTTGTTCTATCATAGAAAGCCCTAAACGTTTACAATGGGGGATGTATTCTTTTAATTCATCAAATGACCAACCTTGGTTTACGTCTGTAATTAATGTGGCATCTGGACGCACTGCGCGAATGGATTCTAATCTTTCAATTGGCGCATCGTTGGAAAGTTTAATTTTTAAATTTTTGTATTTTGAATATTCGTTAGCACGCACCGCCATATTTTCTGGGGTATCAATACCTACCGTTGCAACAGTCGAGAGCGGGCGAATATTTATATCGAGCATTTTAAATATGCTCTTTCCTTCTGTTTTGCATTTAAGATCCCAAAAGGCACAATCAATGGCGTTTCTTGCGCCACCGCGTGGTAATAATTGATTGATTTCTTCATGGCTGATCCGACTATGAAGTACATCATTGAGGCTAGCGGTCATGCTTTCTTGTGTTTCATCTTCATAATAAATGCCGCACGCTTCGCCAATGCCAATATGGCCATCTTTTTGAATAGTGACGCGGATTGTATTGGCATTGGTAAATGTATAACCCGTTATCACAAATGGAAATTTTAATGGAAATGAGTGTGGTTCAATATTTATAAGCATTTTTTAATGTCCAAATTTATTTATTGGCAAATGGTAATGATATTGAGTAGGCTTTCAATATAAAAGTACTCTGGAGGAATAAATAACATTGATATCGGCTGATAATGATTTTGCTATGTGGGCAGTTATGCTGTTGCTTGTAGCGCTTGCATTTAAATTGGAAAAAACAACAATTGGTCAAAAAATATCTGGCACAATCATGGTCATTACGTTTGGCGCAATTCTCGCAAACTTTAATATTATTTCTCCTAGTAATGCGGTATTTACCAGTATTAATACTATTGGGGTTCCTATTGCCATCGTGCTTTTATTGTTTAATGCAAATTTAAAGAAAATATTTAAAGAAAGTGGCCCAACACTAATTGCTTTTATATTTGGTGCAATTGGTACAACACTGGGTACCATAATTGGTGTTATGTTGCTACCGCTTGGTGAATTTGAAGCCGAACTTGCCGCCATTTTTAGTGCCACATTCATTGGTGGTTCTGCTAATTTCGTGGGTGTGGCCAATACAATTGATTTTAAAGAAGAAAGCCTAATGGCAGCTAGCTTTGCTGCAGATAATGTGGTTGGTGTATCATTTATGGCATTACTTATTGCAATACCAAGTATGCAATTTATGGCAAAAAGATTTAATTATGATGCAAAAGATACAAAATATGATGACGAGGATGGATCAATTACCAAAGAAGATCCGCCTTTCGCGATTGAAAGAGCCGTCTTTTCATTAGGGATTGCTTTTTTAATTGTCGTCTTAAGCGATATTCTTTCAGAAATGATTGGTTATCCACCAATTCGATTACTGATACTGACTACCTTAACGGTTGCGATGGCGACATTTGCGCATGAAAAACTTACCAAATTAAACGAAGCTTTCCCAATTGGTATTGCCATCATGTATTTATTTTTGGGGGCCGTTGGCGCAAGCGTTGATATAATGACCATGATTGAAAGCGGTATGTTGCTCGCACTGTTCGCTTTTACCATCCTGTCTACACATTTGATCGTGACATTGCTGCTTGCCAAAATTTTCAAACTCGGATTACCTGAAGCATTGGTTGGCTCAAATGCGTGTATTCTTGGGCCTCCTACTGCCGCTGCAATGGCTGGGGCGATGGGTTGGAAAAGCTTGGTAACACCAGCTGTTCTTTGTGGCACGTTCGGATATGCAACTGCTAATTTTATTGGTGTTTTGCTTTACGGATTACTTTAAAATTATTTAAGTATGTAATGCTGAGTTTGAAATAAAGTTTTTCTAAAACTAGCGGTTTTATTTACTGTTTTTTAACAACACTCATATATGTTTACCCAAATAAATATTAACAATTAACGGGGATTAAAATGAGTGTTGTCGAGGGTGAATTCCAACCTGGAATTACTAAGGCGGAAAAAAGTCTATTTAGTCCAGCTATAGATTTTATTTTTCTTGGTGGTGGGTATTTAGCTATTTTGCTTCCAATAGTATTGTTTTTCCCTCGTGATGAAATGGTTATATCGCAAGTTTCAATTGCTTTTTTAATATTGGCAAACTTTATAAATCACCCGCATTTTGCTCATTCTTATCATATTTTTTATCGAGACTTTTTTGATAAATTTTTCGATCCTAACTTTGAATTAAAGAATAGGTTTATCTTTGCAGGAATAATCGTTCCCATAGTGCTTTTTTGGCTTTTTCACTTATTGCCTTTTTAGTGGAGAATATTATTTATTAGGATTTGCTGGCAATGTAATGGTTTTCTTTATTGGATGGCATTATGTCAAGCAGGGCTATGGCATGTTAATGGTTTCTTCTGTTTTAAAGCGCAGTTTTTATAATGAAGCGGAGAAGAAAATTTTTCTTATTAACTCCTATATTGTATGGGGTTTTTCTTGGGTTTATGGTAATCGTGTAGTTAGTGAGAGAGAGCTCTGGGGTGTCGAATATTTTGCCTTTTCTGTTCCAAACTGGACACTTTGGATAATGGGTTCTGCACTAGTAATAAGCAGTTTTATGGCAGCTCTAATTTTTATTCGTCATTGCAGAAAAGACTATGATGCATTTCCAAAAAATGGTGAAGTTGCATATGTGACTTCACTTTATGTATGGTTATTAGTCGTTAACATTCATACTGTACTTGGATTCATTATTCCAGCATTTCATTCAGCGCAATATCTTATTGTTGTTTGGCGTTATGAAATTAATCGTTCAATAGCCGAATATAATGCAGAAAAATCTGAAGCTCCATTATCAAAGCTAGCCAGTGTTGATCGTCGCTTGGTAAATTTTGCTCTTTTAGGAATAATAGCTGGAATTTTAGGGTTTTGGTTTGCACCATTTGTTATGGATACCGTTACCAATTTTGATCTGACCGGACTTTCAGCAACAGCATTTATATTCATGTTTTGGGTTTTCATAAATATTCATCATTATTTTATTGATAATGTGATTTGGCGTCGTGAAAATACGGATGTAAGTAAATATCTATTTTCATAAGTATATCTATAAATATCCTGATATATAAGCGAAACTAATCTGCTAGCCATTTATACATAATCAGCGCATCAACAAATCCTTCACGCGGATGTTTGAATGCCTTTGGGACACGGCCGACTGTTTCAAACCCAAGCTTTTCCCATAATCTCACTGCGCCTATATTTGTTGATATCACAAAGTTATATTGCATGGCTTTATATCCCATGATTCGGGCAATATCTTGTGAATGTTCGCACATTTTTGTGGCAAGCCCTTTGCCGCGTGCAGCGGATGAAACCATATAGCCACAATTACAAACGTGACGCGTATAATTGGTTGTGATGAAATAGGTACCTAGAATTTGACTATTCTCTTCATAAATATATGTGTTTTTAACCCGTTTCATCCATATGAAATAAGCTTCTTGTTTCTTTGTGTCTGGGTGATAGGCATATGTATCCCCCTTGGCGACGACTTCATGAAAAATAGGCCAAATATTATCCCAATCTTCTTCTGTTGCTTCACGTATGGTCATTATTCAAATATATCCAAATCATTTGCGGAAACCACATGACCAATATATCCAGCATCACTTACTTCTTCAGCTAAAGAATTATCTTCTTCGTCCCAATATAACTGGTGATAAAGCAATAGAATTCTAGGCTTGGTTTTCTTGCCGATTTCTGCAATTTCGCTTGTTAATGTATGAAAAGAGCGATGATATATTTGCCATTCTTTGCTTTGTTTGCTAAGTGCTTTATCCGAAATGGCTTCATGAATGAGAATATCAATTCCCTTGGCCGCCTTTATAATGGCTTTGCTATAAGCCGTATCACCTGATACTAATGCTGTTTTACCTGTTTGTTTTTCTGTAAATTTATAACCATAAGCATGTTCCCACGAGCCATGCGGTACTTTAATGGCTTCAACCGTTATATTATTATCTTCAAATATAATGCCACTCTTTGAAAATTCAGTGGTATTTACTTTATATCCTTCTGTATTCGCTGGTTGCGAACCATTGATGCGTAAATCAATATCTTCGGCATATGCATTAATAATATTATCTGCCATATGTTTCGTACCAGGTGGACCAAATAAGGTTAAAGGTTTCGAACGTCCATTTTTCAAGACCCATGGGGCAAGAATCATATTTGATAGACCGGTTGTATGATCAGAATGTAGATGAGTTAGAAATACGGTCTCTAACTTTCCCATTTGAAGTTCTGGGATAGTTTTCGAGGCTTCCATTGCCCGTCTTACTATTCCTGCACCACTATCAACAATATATGACTTGCCACCTGAAATGATCGCGACCCCTGGACCGGATCTTTCAGGGTTCATGAGCGGTGTACCTGTTCCAAGCATTACAACTTTAAGGCCGTCCGCAAAAGTTGTTTGAGCAAAAAGAAAAGTTATAATTATAATCGCGATTTTTTTCATTGGGCTTTCTCAAGCTTTAAAATAGTTTGCATAAGGATGAATTGCGGGTGCCCCACCAGTATGCAGGAACACCAAATCACGGGGATTTACAAGTTTATCTTTCCTTAGCATATCAATAACGCCCGACATACCCTTGCTGGTATAAACAGGATCAAGCAAAATACCTTCGGCTTCGCCAACCATTCTCAGAGCGGCAATTCCTGCATCAGTAGGATAGCCGTATGCTTTTCCGTAATATCCATCTTCGACGTGTATATCATCATCTTTCACAAAATCATGCGACACCCCAAGCATGTCTGATGCTTCATTTAATATTTGACGAATGCGCGGCTTCAAATGATCCGCAGATGCAGAAACAGACATCGCCACTACTTTAGTCGTTTTATTTCCAAAATAACGCAAACCCATTAAAAGTCCCGCTGCCGTACCGCAGCTTCCGGTGGCTGTGAAAATATGGCTTGGGCTAATGCCTTGTTCTTTCCACTGCTCAATTAGTTCGCGGCCGGCATTCACATATCCCATGCTTCCGATCGCGTTCGATGCACCAGCGGGAATATTATAAGGCTTTTTACCTGCCGCTGTTAAATCAGCTAATACCTTTTCGACAACAGGTCCACGACCTTCCGCACCAGCCAAATGGATATGAGCGCCCATAATTTGATCCATAAGGTAATTACCGCTTCCTTTAAGTTCTGCTTCCATTTCAGGAACAGGATTTGAGAGAATTACATGAACTTCAAGTCCCACTTTCGCTGCACCGGATATCGTTTGACGAACATGATTAGATTGAAGACCACCTTGTGTCACAACTGCTTTTGCGCCGCTCATCAATGCTTCCGCGAGGGCGAATTCTAGCTTACGGGTTTTATTGCCACCATGGGCAAGTTCCATCACATCATCGCGTTTGATATAAATGTCTGGCCCACCCATAAGCGTCGTTAAATTCGCCATCTTATTAAGGGAAGTGGGCAAGCTGGTTAATTTAACACGAGGGATACTGTCGAATTTTTCGGCAGATTGACTTTTGGCCACAGATGAAAGTGCGGATGATGCAATTGTTGCCATCGCTGCTGTTCTGAGTATTTCTCTTCTATTTTGTTTCATGATCTATCCCTATTAAATTATTAAAGAAAATATTCCGCATATGGATGAAGGGCAGGTGCACCGCCCGTGTGTAAAAACACAATATCACGTGCATCATCCAAGTCACCTTTTTTTATCATATCAATCATACCGGCCATACATTTTCCCGTATATACTGGATCTAAAAGTATACCTTCTGTTTTCGCGAGTAATTTTACGGCTTCGTTGGCTTCTTCAGTTGGATATGCATAAGCCTTACCATAATAGGAATCTTTTACGATTATATCGTCATCGTTAATGAGACCATCCGGTAACTCAATAACGTCATTAATTTGTTTTAAGATATCTTTGACATCAGCGACTTTACGTTCTTCTATCTGACTTACGGAAACACCAATGACTTTGGTGGTTTTATTGCCAAAGTACTTTAAGCCAGCAAGAAGTCCGCCGTGTGTTCCGCAACTGCCTGTGCCGACAAAAATGTGACTTGGGCTGACTTCTGCATTTTCCCATTGTATCATTAATTCTCTTGCGCATGCCATATATCCCAAACTGCCGATACCATCAGATGCCCCCATTGGCACCATATAGGGTGTTTTTCCGGTGGCAATTAAATCATCCTTAACCGATTGCATTTTCGCAATGCAATCATCATCACTACCGTCTACAATATGGATTTTACCATCCATTATCACATCCATAAGATAGTTACCTGACATTGAAAGAGCATCTTTCATTTCTGGAACAGGAATGTTTAAGATGGCATGGCTTTCAAGCCCTAGCCGTGCGGCACCTGATATGGTTTGACGAACATGGTTTGATTGAATTCCACCCATCGTGATAACACAATCAGTACCTTTTGAAAGGGCATCGGCAAAAACATATTCAAGTTTTCTGGTTTTATTACCACCATGTGCTAAATCCATAACATCATCGCGTTTGATATAAATATCCGGGCCACCTAAAATTTCTGTCAAATTAGCCATTTTGTAAAATGATGTCGGAAGGTTGGTTAACGGCATTTTTGCCATCTCTTCGAATTTCATAATTTCCTCATATTTATTTGTTTTAAGAAATAGTAGCTATTTTTTTTCGATTTATGAATAGATTAATTGACCACCATGTCTAATTGCGGTTATTTTTTAAGATAACGATAACAAAAGGAGCGCTCGTCATGGAACGAGAATTTATGGAATATGATGTTGTAATTGTTGGCGGTGGCCCAGCGGGACTTAGTTCTGCGATCCGTTTCAAACAATTATGCGATGAAGCAGGTAAAGAATATTCCGTTTGTGTTCTTGAAAAAGGTTCTGAAATCGGGGCACACATTTTGTCTGGGGCGGTTATTGATCCGATTGCCCTTGACGAACTTATTCCAAATTGGAAAGAACTTGATGCACCGCTTAATGTACCCGTTACAGATAATCAACATTGGGCGTTAAGCGAAGATGGAAAAACGAGCCTACCTCATTTTTTAATGCCGCCGCTGCTTAGTAATAAAGGAAACTATACAGTAAGTCTTGGAAATTTAAGTAGATGGCTTGGATCACAAGCAGAAAACATGGGCATTGAAATATTCCCCGGTTTTGCCGCCGCAGAAGTTCTTTACCACGATGATGGTTCCGTTAAAGGGGTCGCTACCGGTGATATGGGCGTCGCGGAAGACGGTTCACAAAAAGACAGTTATATGCAAGGCATGGAACTTCATGCGAAATATACGTTTTTTGCAGAAGGGGTGTGCGGATCATTGTCAAAAATGATCATTGAGAAATTTAACCTTCGTGAAGGGAAAGAGCCGCAAACATATGGTATTGGCATTAAAGAACTATGGGAAATAAAGCCAGAAAACCACAAAGAGGGAAAGGTTATTCATACGCAGGGTTGGCCTTTGCAGAGTGATACTGTTGGTGGTGGTTTTTGTTATCATCTAGATAATAATCAGGTGGCGATAGGCTTTGTTGTTGGACTTGATTACTCTAATCCATATCTTTCTCCATTTGATGAAATGCAGCGCTATAAAACACATCCGGAACTTAAAGGAATGTTTGAAGGGGCAAAGCGCATTTCTTATGGCGCACGTGCCATTAATGAAGGGGGGCTCCAGTCCGTTCCAAAATTATCATTTCCCGGCGGTGCTCTAATTGGTTGTTCAGCAGGTTTTGTAAATGTGCCGAGGATTAAAGGCAGCCATAATGCGATGAAAACAGGAATGCTCGCCGCAGAAGAAGCTTTTAAAGCATTAGAGGCAGAAGGTTCAAACGAACTTAAATCTTATCAGACTGCCTATGAAAATAGTTGGGTTTATAAAGATTTAAAGCGGGTTCGAAATGCAAAGCCGGCAATTCATAAATATGGTGCCTTTTGGGGGACGCTTTATGCAGGATTTGATATGTGGATGAATAATATTGGTCTTGGGTTTTTAATGCCGTGGACCTTTAGCCACGACAAAGATCATGAATGTTTAATACCCGCCAAAGATGCTGAAAAAATCAATTATCCAAAACCGGATGGCAAAATTACTTTTGATAAACTTTCCTCGGTCTTTTTATCAAATACCAATCATGCTGAGGATCAGCCATGTCATCTGACATTAAAAGACGAAAAAGTTCCGGTTGAAATAAATTATAATATTTATGCAGGGCCTGAGGCAAGGTTCTGTCCTGCGGGTGTTTACGAGTTTTTAGATGAAGGTGAGGGCGTAAAACTGCAAATTAATGCGCAAAATTGTGTTCATTGTAAAACATGCGATATTAAAGACCCCACTCAAAATATTAATTGGATTACACCAGAAGGCGGTGGTGGGCCAAATTACCCGAATATGTAAAAATAAATTTCACTATTAGGATTTATAAAATATTAGGGTTATAACGTTAGTTATACAGAAAACACCATAAGGGTATTTAAATTTAATGATCATGTTCCATAAATATATCAAAGCGTTACTAGCACTTATTCTATTGTCTGGATCAGTGAATTTTTCGAGCGCACAAGAAATAGGGCCTGATTTAGCGGAGCAACCGTTTGGGGAATATTTGACAGGACGTCATGCGCTTTTCAATCATCAATATGATGTTGCCGCGGATAATTATCTTGAAGCAATAAAACAGGATCCTGAAAATATTGAACTTATGCAATTTTCACTTTCGGTATTTATTGCGGCAGGTCGTTTCGAAGATGCATTTTTTGTCAATGAAAAATTGAAAGAAATGGATGCGCAAAACGAAGTTTCGAACATACTAGATTTCTTTAATAAAACTAAAAATAAATCTTATATTGAAGCATTAATTGATATTGATGAATTATCCAGCACAGGTATTATGAATTTGATTAAACCTTTTTTCCGTGCTTGGATCGATGCCGCAGAGGGAAGTACCTCTGAAATTAATGCGGTTGTAAATTCTTTTGAAGAAGAAAATAATTTCAATTTTTTCAATTTTTTTCAAGCTGGATTAATTTACGAATATTTAGAAGATTTTGAAAAGGCAGAAAGTTTTTATGCTCAAGCGCTTAATGAAAGAGGACTCCTTAATTTAAGGGCTGTTGAAGCATATGGTAAAATATTAAAGAAAAACGGGAAGACCGAAAAGGCGATTTCAATATTAGAAGATTATATTGATCAAGCTCCAGCAAATGAGCAATTAAAAGCAACTCTCATTGAAGTTCGAAATGATGAACAATTTGAGCCTTTTGTCTCTAGTCTTGATGAGGGGTTTGCAGAAATATTTTATACCGTATCTACGATATTAATGCAGGACAATGTGAAAAGCATTGCGACAAACTTTTTACAGTATGCGGCATTTTTTAAACCAGAGTTTCCGCTCGTTCATTTTTTACAAGCGCAAATATTTGAAAGTGATCAATATTACCGCGGTGCACAAAATGAATTTGATAAAATAAAAACTGATAGTCCGCTTTATTTTCAATCGAAATTACAGCGTGCATGGTTATATAACGATATGGATCGTCCTGAAGAGACGATTGGAGCACTTTTGAAACTTGAAAAAGAATATCCGGATAACCGCGAAGTGTTAAATTCAATTGCTGAATTTTACCGAATGAATGAACGTTTTGCGGAAGCCATTCCTGCCTATAGTAAGGTGATTGACAATATTGAAGAAGAAAATGTTCGCGATTGGATTATTTACTATACCCGCGGGATCGTATTCGATCAGGAAAAACGCTGGGCAGAAGCCGAGATGGATTTTAAAAAGGCATTAGAGATAAGACCCGAACAGCCAATGGTGTTAAATTATCTTGCTTATTCATGGGTTGATCGCGGTCTAAATTACGTTGAAGCAAAAAAAATGCTTATTCGCGCAGTGGAGCTTAGGCCAAATGATGGATATATCGTTGATAGTCTTGGATGGGCCCTTTATAAAATGGGGGACTATGAAGAAGCTGTTCCAGTTCTGGAAAGAGCGGCACAATTAGAAACACAAGATTGGGCCATTAATGACCATCTAGGTGATGCCTATTGGACCGTTGGTCGGAAAAATGAAGCCCGTTTTCAATGGAGGCATGCGCTTTCGCTGTCACCTGACGAAGACAAAATTGATTTAATAAAGTCAAAAATCAAAGACGGTTATACAAAACCAGAAATTTAAAGGTCGATGTGTGCTTGCACCCGCAAAAATCAACTTAGATTTATTAATTACCGGCAGAAGAGATGACGGTTATCATCTGCTTGATAGTATTGTTGTTTTTACAGAATTATGTGATGAGTTAACGGTAGAAAAAAGTGATCAATTGTCACTGACAATTTCAGGACCATTTGCGAACGATCTAAGCAATAGAAATGACAATCTCATATTGGAAGCAGCCAGATTAATCTGCGAAGAATGTGGTGTTGAACCAAATTTAAAATTTCATTTAATTAAAAATCTTCCAATTTCATCGGGAATAGGCGGTGGCTCTGCAGATGCGGCGGTGGCAATCAAATTAACAATTCAACAATTAAATTTATCAATTTCGAAAGGACGATTGGAAGCTATTGCTCTTAGGTTAGGCGCGGATGTGCCGGTTTGTTTAAGATCTATCTCAACACATATGAAGGGGATAGGTGAGGGTTTAAGCCCACTTAATCTTAGCAGGCCTTTTGATATTCTTTTAGTTAATCCAGGAGTTTCAGTTTCCACACCAAGAATTTTTAACGAGTACAAAAAATCTGAAAAGATATTTGATCTCCCGCGAAAAGAAAAAATAAGCCATATTAATGATAGGTTCATTAAAGAGGAAGTATTAAACAGCAAAAATGCTTTAGAGGGTGTGGCTTGCAGAATTGAACCGCAAATACAAAAAATTTTAAATGTATTAGAGAATTTTGAGGGATTATGGCTCGGAAGAATGTCAGGTAGCGGTGCCACGTGTTTTGGTATTTTTAATAATGAAGAGAATTGTTTGAAGGCAAAAAAATATCTTAAAGCCAATCATTCTAAATGGTGGATAGAATCTACTAAAAGCTTATGAAGTATTATCAGATATTATTTTCTTTATAAAAAGATATTTTACCTTTATTAAGCTGTATTTATGATTAAAATATCGTGAAATATATTTATACCATCTTAATCTTATAGGGTACGTTTAAAATGAAAAAGAATATTATAAAAATAATCTCATTATCTTTAATGGGAGTTTTTGTTTTTACGGCTCATGCATTTGCACAAGATTTTGATCCTGAAATTCTAAACCAACTCAGACAAAGATCAGGAAATACCGGCCAGCAATCAATAAGTGTTCAATCCCCATTAGACCAATTAAGAGAACGTCAATATATAGAGCAATTAAATACACAATTAGAAGCGCGCAAAGATGAAGGTTTTTCAAGAATTGAGCAAGACTACAATAGGCGACTTGGTTATTTAAAAGATGATAAAGCCAGTCTAAATCAATTCGGCTACGATATTTTCAATAGATTGCCGTTACAGCAACAGGTATTAAATGGATCAGTCCCTAGTTCCTACATTCTTGGTGCAGGTGATGAGCTAATTGTTAATCTAAAAGGCTCTGATGAAGAAAGCTACACCGTTAAAATAGATAGAGAAGGACGGTTATTGGTGCCTTCATTATCGCCAGTAAATGCCTCTGGTTTGAGTTTCGGTGAGTTGGAAGATATTCTTAAGAAACAGGTTTCTGATAGTTTGATTGGAACGGAGGTATTTTTATCCGTCGCAACATTAAGACAAATTTCAGTTTTGGTGGCGGGTGAAGTTTCTAACCCAAGTCTTATAAGAACAACTAGTTTAGCAAGCCCTATTGAAGTTATTTTGCAAGTCGGCGGTATTAAAAAAACAGGGTCACTAAGGAATATTACAATCTTCCGCGGCGATGAAAAGATTAAGGTTGATCTATATGATATTATTGGTGGTGAATTTGCTAATATTGTAAATTTAAGAGATGGGGATCGAATTTTAGTGCCAACTTTAGGAGCAACAATAGCAATTGACGGAAATGTAGTCAGACCAGGTATTTATGAGCTGCCTGATGGGGAAATCAGGATGTCTTCTGCAGATGCCTTGAAATTAGCGGGTGATCCAATAAGACAATTTGGAAATTCTTTCACCCACATGGATTATGATCAAAGTGGAAGACTTAATTATTCTAAGCTTGATATAGAGGGAACTATTGATAGTGGCGAAATAATTATTGTGAATTTACTTGAAAACTCTCAAATAGGTCGTGTCACTTTATCTGGTCATGTTAATACTTCTGGTGTGCGCTCTCTTGCTGCATTCAATAATGTTAGAGACTTAATTGGTTCTGTAAAAAATCTTACAGAAAACCCTTATCTTTTGTTTGGCGTTATAGAACGAACTGATCCCATGACCCAGACGAGACAGTTAATAGCGTTTAGCCCACAAAAAGTTCTACATGGTGAAGAAAATATAAGTTTAATCGATGAGGATAAAGTTTTTATTTATAGTAGGAAAGATATTGAATTTTTAAGATCAGACATCATTAGACAAGCTATTTTCACGAGTGAGTATTTAGAAGAAGAATATTTACCTGATGGTGATTTAAACCCTTTATATTGTGCACCTGTAAAAAGGTTGGCAAGAATTATATCGGATACTCAATCTGATCGATTTGCCTCAGCTGTTCGTGCAGTTTTCGTTAGAAGAGAAAGCACACGTGAACAACAAAAAGATCGTCAGATTATGTTAGATCAAGAAGAATTAAATGATTTAGCACTTCAAAGAAGTCAAATGATCGCCTCATCCCAAATAGTTCCACAACAAATGGCATTAACTGAATTAAATGAAGAAGAGGACAAAGGAGAGGACAAAGAAGATAATTATGATTTTTGTCCAGCAATTTATCAAGATGTTAATAACCTTCTTTCATTTACTCTTGAACATATAGTTTCAGTAGATGGTGCGGTTAGACTTCCTGGTGTGTTACCTATCACTCAAAATACCAGTTTGAATTTACTATTCTCAGTTTCTGGTGGTACGTCTAATGATGCAAATATGGGGCGCATTGAAATAACCAGTTATAAAGAAGAAGCAACTGATGGTAATTTGGTTATGAACTGGGAATATATTGATTCAAGTATTTCTGATTTAAGCGAAATTAGAGTTAATCCAGGAGGCGGTGTTCGTGTAAGTAGTGTTTATACAAACTTTGAACCCGGGGCAGTACTGTTGTCAGGTGAATTTGTTCAACCGGGTGTTTACACAATTAGAAAAGGTGAAAAATTATCTTCACTGATTGCTAGAGCTGGAGGATTAACCGATCAATCCTATCCCTATGGTGCAATATTTACTCGTGATCGCGTAAAACAAATTCAACGGCAAGAAATGAGAAAAACTGCGCAAAGATTGCAATCCGCTATGGTATCTGCGTCTGTTAAGAAAAATGTTGAAACTGGAGGTGTTATTGCTCTTCAAAATATGGTAAATCGGATGGCAGAACAGGAATTTATTGGTCGTGTCGTGATTGAGGCTGATCCTGTGGTACTTACTCTTGATCCCGAAAAAGATATTGTATTAGAGCCAGGTGATTCATTGTTTATGCCAAAAAGACCTAATTTTATCGTTACGGTCGGGGATGTACTTAACCCAAGTGCATTACAATTTGTTCCAGGTAAAGGCGTTCAGAGTTATCTGGACGAAGTAGGTGGATTTACAAGAGCTGCTGATGAAGATCGAGTTTTTGTCGTTTATCCTAACGGTGTTGCAAAACCTATAACCCTTTCTTCATGGGGAGGAGATAAAAATTTAAGCATACCTCCTGGATCAGCGATTGTAGTTCCAACCGACTTAAGTCCCTATGATAGTCTAACTCTAGTAAGCTCAATTGGTGATATCTTTAGAAACCTAGCTGTTTCGGCAGCTTCGATTGCGGTTCTCGTTAGAAACTAATGAAAGTTTGCTATAAACAAAGGGGCATATTTATATGACATATATGAAATATGCCCTTTGTTGCTCAACATTTTTATACTCCTTCTCATTAAACGCACAAGAAATTGAAGACAATAGCGCCTCGGTAAGTACATTTGGTGGAGTAGGCTTGTTAGAAATGCGAAATGCCCGTTTTTCTGATGATGGAGCTTTATCAGTAGGTGCAGGAGTTGTAGATGGTTCAAAAAATTATTACGCGAATTGGCAAGCAACCCCTTGGTTGGAAACAACATTAAGATTTGCGGATTTTAATGATGATTCACTAGGTATAGATAAAGCGGTTGATGTCAAATTACGATTAGTGAAAGAGGGTAAAATACGTCCTTCGCTCGCTATCGGTCTTCAAGATTTTTTGGGCGACGGTCTTTTAAGCGGAGAGTATTTCGTCGCAAGTAAAAAAATATGGAATTTTGATGTAACGGCCGGTTTTGGTTTTGGTAACTTTGCAAACCGTGCACAGATCGGAAATGTAATGAAGGTTTTTGGAAGTTCCTTTGATACAAGGTCATTTGATAACCCTAATTCTGAAAAACTGAGGTTTAGTAATTATTTTTCCGGCGATAAAATGGGTTTTTTCTGGGGATTAGAATATAGAACACCAATTAATGGTTTAACCGCAAAATTAGAATACTCAACTGCGGATAAAGCGCAAATCGATGGTTTTCAAGATTATGAAAGTAAAACAGCGTTTAATTTTGGTTTAAATTATAAGGTTAAAGATTGGATCGAATTGAATGGGGGGGTGCTCCATGGAAACCAGTTCTCTTTAAATATTACATTTAAAAACAACTTACATAAGCCAATAAAATCAAAAATGGCCAAAGGACTCAGGCCAGTAGAAATTAGATCAAGAGAAATTCGAAATAACGCTCTGACTGTTACCGATTATAAAACAAATAAAGATAAAGATTATATTTTTGACCGATTAAAGCAAATGGGTTTCGTTATTTCAACCTTGAATATTAAAAAAAATCAAATCGATATAGAATTAATTTCTTCCTCAGAAAAACCGCAATCTGACACATTAATTTTAGGTTCTTTGTTAAATGATTATTCCGATGTGCGTATAGTATTTAAAGATAATGATAAAATTTTATCAGCTACTCGAATTTCACCAGTAGGTCAAATTGCGTTAAAAGAATATCGAAACAGTGTGTTTTTTATTAGTGAAAATTTAAATCCTGAAACATCAGATATTTACAATATTAAAATTGCTTCACGTATAGCAGAAGAATTGAATGAAAATAAATTATTGGTTGATAAAGTAACGCTCGATAAAGATGAAGTTATAATAATAAAAGACGTCGGTCCTTATATTGAAACGGCCAAAAATGTTGGTCGTGTTTCTAGAGTTTTGTCAAATGTTGCGCCAGATAATGTAGAGCGGTTTAAAGTGATCACTAAAGATAAAGGTGTTGTGTTAAATGACATCTCGGTATTGAGGAAAGACTTTGAGAATTTAGCTAACTACAATAGTAGCCCAGAAGAAATATTATCCAATACTAAGATCGAGTCTCCTTCTAATGAGACATATAAAGGTCTTCAATATAGCTCTTCAAGATATGATTATGGCATTATACCTGAAGTGATTTCTCATTTTGGTTCAGTAAAAGATGATCACTTTAAAGCAGATTTTAATTTTCTTGCATATGGCTCTGCAAAAGTAACAGATAATTTTAGAGTTTTTGCAGAAGCTAAACAACATATCATCGGAAACCTTGACTTAGTTCCAAACTCTACCAATTTGAATGTACCGTATGTAAGGAGTGATATTGGACGATATGCGAGAGAAGGAACAACATCTTTGAGAAGGGTAGCAGCTGAATATATTGAAAACCCTGTTCAAAATGTCTATTCACGAATTACGACAGGAATACTCGAAGAAATGTATGCTGGGGTGAGCAGTGAGATATTATATAGTCGATATAATGGCAGTCTATCATTTGGTCTTGATATTAATTACGTCAAGCAACGGGGCTTTAATCAACTTTTCTCTTTACGTGATTATCAAACCGTAACTGGGCATTTATCGGCATACTATGTTAATAAAAAATATGATATTACAACAAAAGTAAGTATTGGTAGATATTTAGCAAAAGACTGGGGTACTACTATTGATATATCGCGCCAATTTAATAATGGTATAAGAATAGGTGCTATGGCAACATTTACAAATATGTCTCAAAGTGATTTTGGTGCAGGAAGTTTTGATAAGGGCTTATATATGACTGTTCCGTTTGATTTCTTCTGGTTTAGACAAAGTAGCAAAAAAACAACATTTAGGTTCCAACGTTTAGGTAAAAATGGTGGTCAGAAAATCCAACACAGCAACACTCTTTTCGATACTGTAAGTCAGAATTTAGACCACAGAATTAAAAATAACTGGCAATCGGTTGTAGAGTAAATTTAGATTGTCTTTGGAAATATGCTAACAGACCTGTCTGTAATATAATAAGCAATTAGGCCAAGATATTCATGGATAGCGAGATCAAAAATTCTAAAATTCTCAGACATACTAAAGCGAAAAAAACTGTAGTATTTTAAAGGCGTCCTGTAATCCACTGGATAAGGATGAATTTTAATATCTGCTTTTTGGAAAGTACCAACTGCTCTTGGCATATGATATGCGCTTGTTATGAGTAACCATTTTTGGTTTTCATCAGATTTGAATAATTTTTTACTCTCAATGGCATTTGTATAAGTATTATATGAATTACCTTCAAATCTTACCCTTGTTAAATCTAATCCATTATCGATAAAGAATTTTTCTGCAACTTCATTTTCAGATATCTCATTAGGGCCTCTTTTAATCCCTCCAGTATGAATTATGGGTAAGCCTGAAATATTTTTTTGCAACCGCCACCGTTTGGTATATTCGCTCGCCAGCATTGCTAAAGGTCGCTTGATTGACATAAGAACTAATGATTGTTCTTTCGGAACCAGCGAGAACAATAATACCACTATAGTTCTCGTCTAGAGAGAGCTCTTTATATTCAGAAAAGCGCGCTTCTAATGGCCACATAATCCATGAGGCTAAATTTGTAAATGAGATTGCACTCATAATTACAACGACAAAAATGTTTAATTTAACAAAAGTCCTATATCTTTTATGATTTGGATTTATAAAAAACACACCCAGAACACTTATTAATAACAAAATGACCAATAGGTTGCTTGGTTGTAGAAATAGCCAGCTCATACGCGATATTATATTGTCCCAAGCCATATGGATTACTCCTTATAATTATTAATGAGACTATACTTTGAAACGGTAAATTCAACGAAAAATAAATAAAAGTAAAAAAAAATGTATTTTAGTGAAAAACGTTATTGCATGTTGCAATGAAACTCACTATGTTCGCACCACCTTAACACAATCTATATAAGATTGGGGTGTAGCCAAGCGGTAAGGCACCGGGTTTTGATCCCGTGATCGCAGGTTCGATCCCTGCCACCCCAGCCAACAATATTTTATTTTTCAAGGATTGATTTAATAGTCTCTTTAATTCTAAGAGCTGCTTTCCCATCCCAGAAATCTGGCTATGTTCCTTTGGTCCATTGATTGTTTAAAACCATATCAAAGCGTGTCAAGATTGTCCGTCGTCGAATGATTTGAGAATCAATAGTGGTATTTTATAAGGAGGCTTTGATCTCCGATTGTTGTTAATATTAAGCGACTAGCTTGCGATGTTGCAAGCG
>Ga0181606_10000074_pt1 | contig 73407 bp, 71 predicted proteins | sample 041ome_10_FD_132994 | JGI IMG/M metagenome (GOLD analysis project Ga0181606, IMG submission 132994) | Coastal salt marsh microbial communities from the Groves Creek Marsh, Skidaway Island, Georgia - 041412US metaG (megahit assembly) | ecosystem: Environmental > Aquatic > Marine > Intertidal... | reverse complement strand
GCACATATCATTCGTTAAAATCGGATAGTATCCAATCCATTGATTTCCTTGTTGATATATGCTAGGTTTAATGCTGCCTGTATTGGCCAATTCTAGCTTCGCCTTTTGGATATAATCAAGTTCCTCCTTGTTGGCCAAATTAGTTGGATTCCGGTTTTTATCCGATACGCGTTTTATGGACGATTCAAACACTTGAGCCATGCTATCAGTCAAAGGAATCGCTCTCTCGTTACAGAAGGCTAAGGCTCCTTCTGGTCCACTATTTTGAATCGAATTCAATAGGTTTTTACCTAATACAGACTTAGTGGCCATGGCTAATTTTTGACCTTCGTTCAAATAGTCCTCCGCGCTGTGAAGATCTTTTTCTTCGTTTCTATTCGAGTGCGCCTTATGCCAACCGGGCTTTTCCATATCAGTATTGTAGATGTAGGAGGCAACCGCAGCATATTGTTCTTTGGTGTAGCCTAGATTAGGCATTAAGCCAAACTTGTCGATTGCATGAGGCATGAGCGAAGACTCGGAACTGGGTTTGGTCAAGAAGGTACTCATGGCATCCACAAATGCCTTTTCTGTTTCATGGTTTTCTGAATAATGTTTTTTTACCGCAAATAGAGGAGGGGCAAGTCGAGCCTCCGCGTTTGCATTTGGTGAATGGCATGAAACACAGTTTTGAGTGACTATTTCGAAGCCTTTTTGATAAGTCTGTTCAGTCTCACTATACTTAGATTGATTTTCCGTTGAATTGCCAGAATTGCAGCTCTGGAGTAGCATTGATGCGAGGGCAACGGTAAAAAAAACAAAACGTGTATTTGTAATCATAAAAGCACAGGGCATTGATGTTTTGCAAATGTCGGATAAAGAGTTTTCTTCCTTTGTATCACAAATCACACATGGGAGAAGTAGGCCACTCTACCCCAAAAATGGCGTGTACATCATGAGTGCATGATTTTCTACCAACAAGGATTCTGATACCTCTCCATCCTCATTTGTTTCAATTTTAAAGATTTGATTGTGCCTAGAATATCCTCCCCACATCTGTTGGTTCATGAGGTGATTGCGTTCTTCTATTCTAAATTTTGACATGAGTTCATCTTTGGAAATCAATTCACCGTGCAGATGAGTTTCATCCAACCAAAGCTTGATTTGAAAGGTATTTTGGGTCTGATTTTGAACTTGTAAGTCTATGTAGTTGTAGGATAAGGTAGCTCCCGCTCCAAAAGGCACCTTTCGATTCACGTCAGGAAAAACATCAAATCCGTGTCGATGTCTTTCGGTCACTACTAGAGGAGAATGAGCGAATATCCAAAACAGCAGATTGCCGAGCTGGCACAGGCCACCGCCCGTTCCCTTGTCGATCTTACCTTGATTGAGAACCAAGCCTTCGAGGTATCCCTTTGCTTTTGTGGGCCTTCCAACTTGTTTCCAAAGTGAAAAGATTTGATCCGGTTCTATGATGGTATTATTCAGCTTTGCAACGGCCAGTTGAAGGTTGGTGCGTTTGTTCTCTTGCAGATACATGTCCACATCTTTCAACGGCCTCAATATCATTGATTGGTGGCTGAAAACGGAATGTCCATCAAGTGTGCTACTCGATTGCTTCGCCCATTTCTTGTCGCCAAATGATCAGTCCAGTTTCCTCTTTAAGATGAAATATTCCTTACCAAGGGTTTGCCTTAATCGACTGCGATTTATTGGTTTTTGAATGTTGCTCACTCCTTTTCCAATTCCAAATAAAGCATGAAGTCTTTTCCACTAGATGTTTTCTCGTTAAATACAGCTTGAGTAGCGTTCTTTTCTGAGTTTTTGGTCGAGTTTCCGAAGTCCACATCAAAGACAAAATCATCTTCAATCGTAAGTATAAACTGATTGACTCTTACGAAACCCTCATTGACCTTGTCGGCCTCCAAAGTCCAATTGGAATTCCCGTCAAATGACACATTGTGGGCAATGAACTTGTAATCGACATGGTCATCTGAAAAGTCGAATGATCCTAAGTCACCAGTACTCAGGAAACTGCTGTCAACGGAAAAACCAAATTCACTTTGTGATCCGTAAATGGTCTCTACTGTGACTACTTTCCAGTTACCCTCCAACGATTTGGTCGCTTGGCGTTCATCCTTTTGGCAGGAGAGAATAAGAAACACTGTGGATACAATGAATAAATATCTTCTTATTCGAATCACTTGTGAAGTTTTCATTCGTAAACGCATTTACATCTCAAACATATGAAATACTATTCCCCGTGATGGTAGTGACTACGCCTTCTTCACAAATTCCGACTTCAAGCCCATAGACCCAAAACCGTCAATCTTGCAGTTGATGTTGTGGTCACCTTCGGTCAGTCGAATGTTCTTCACTTTGGTTCCCGCTTTTACTGGTTGTGGCATACCCTTTACTGGTAGATTTTTCATCACAATCACACTATCTCCATCTTGTAAAACAGTACCGTTGGCGTCTTTCACTTCGGCCATCGCTCCTTCTGCAGCTACTTCCTTAGGACTCCATTCGTGTCCACATTCAGGACACATGAGTAGTTCACCGCCTGTGGAGTAGGCAAATTCAGATTGACATAGTGGACATGGAGGAAGTGCAGTCATAATTGGGTTGGTTTTGGGCAAATGTATGTGAAATGGTGTGGGGCACTTAGGGTTTTCTGCCGCTAAAGCCACCACCAACTTTCTCCCATTTCCAAACCGAATCCGGATAACAAGTTTGCAATGCCATCTCGCACCAAGGGATCGGGAAATACGGCTACAAGAACCTGAGGATTGTCCACCTCGGCAAAGCGATAGAGATGTTCCAGATCCACAGCAATGGAATCGATCTTGTGAGCCTTTAAAAACCGTTCAATCAGCTTTGCTTTTTGGTTTTTACCCATCACCATTAATGGTCGTTCGGGATTTCGATCTGTATCTAAAAAGTGGCGAAGCTTTAATTCGAAGAATGCTACTTGCTGATAGTGCTTTGAGTTACGTGATGTCCGTTTGGGGTGTTCGCGCCATAAATGAGTGATTTCAGGAATAGATAGGATCTCACGTTTTTCAGCGTACCATTTAAGCACTAGATGATAATCCTCTGGATAAACATCCTTATCGAAGCTTACCGCTTCTTTGGGGACTAGCCAATTTGAGCTCGCAATCACACATTCTCGATAGACCGACTGCCAGTGATCAGCAGCGTCACAGCGCTCATTCAGCCATTGCTCATACTCCAAGTAGCCTTTAGAAACGGGGCCTTTGGCGAAATACTTCACTTTGCCTGTGATAATAGCATTTGGATTTCTTTGAGCTGAATCCCAAAACCATTGAAGCTTTTTCGTGGGCATTAGGTCGTCAGCATCCATTCGAGTAATCCATTGACCTTGGGAATGATTCAATGCTAATTGCAGCGCATCGATAATTCCATTTCCGTTGGAATTATGCACTTGGATTCGATCGTCTGAAGCAGCAGCACGATTTAAAATATCAAGTGATTTATCCTTTGATCCGTCATCGACCGCGAACAATTCCCACTCCATAAATTCTTGCTCACGAATGGATTGAATGCACTCATCCAGCCAAGGATCGGCATTCTTGACGGGCATTAGAATGGAAATCAAAACTTGATTCGAAGATGACATGGAGCAAAGAAAGAGTTAGCATTTGGTCTTTCGCAAATCGAGCGAACAAAAACTTCAGATTTTGTTTTAGAAGCAACGAAAATTAGCGTCCATTTGCACCATGATTTATCAGTCACGTTGAACGCTATATTCGATTCCATCGCCCAGCAGTTAGAGGTCTCTGGATTTTCACTCATCGACCAATTTTTACCTTTTCCTATCCTCGATCAATTGCGAGAAGAAGCGGTTTTCAATTTTGAAAATGGAACGTTTAAACGCGCTGCCATCGGCAAGGGAATTGAAAAGAAATCAGTTGTTAAAATACGAGGCGATCGGGTGAAGTGGTTGGACAAGCAATTGGCCACGGATTCCATGAAACACTATTGGTCACACATGGATGAATTAAGAGAATACCTCAGCAACTATTTCCGAATCCATCTGGAACGCACCGAAGCCCATTTTGCCATGTATCCAAAAGGCGCCTTTTATGCGAGGCACGTAGATCAATTTCAAGTGTCTTCCAATCGAGTTTTCTCTGTCATCTTGTATTTAAACCCAGATTGGAAAACGGGGGATGGAGGAGAATTGAGGGTGTACGATGCTAATGGTGGATTCTCGGATTATTCTCCGCTGCATGGACGACTGATACTCTTTCGAAGCGATTTGGTTGAGCATGAAGTCCTGCAAGCCAACTTGCCGAGGGTGTCTGTTACAGGTTGGATGCGAAAGGATCCATTGCTGGTGTAAAATATTTGTAGGCAGCGGCAAAGTCGAATCAGATAAATTTGCCCACGCATGGATTCAGGAAAACGGCTATTATTTGTTGCATTACACCGCCCCGGTCGTTCGCCTTCACAACGCTTTCGCTACGAACAATTTGTTCCCTTTTTAGAAGCCAATGGTTGGCAATGCGACTACGCTCATGTGCTGGACGAGAATGGGGACAAGGCCTTCTACACGCCCGGTGCTTATTGGAAGAAAGCCAAGGTGGTCATCAAGGGGTTTTTGAGTCGCATGAGCGATATTGCCAAGGCCGATCAATACGATATAATATTCATCCAGCGCGAAACCTTTGTCACCGGATCGACTTTCTTCGAGCATCGATTTGCCAAGACCAAAGCCAAAGTGGTTTTTGATTTTGACGATGCCATTTGGTTGTTGGATATATCCGAAGGAAACAAGAATTTGAGTTGGTTGAAGGATCCGTCAAAGACAAAAAAGATCATTTCGCTTTCGGATTTGATCATTGCAGGAAACAGCTACTTGGCCGAGTACGCACATCAGCATAACGACCACGTCAAGGTCTTACCTACGGTCATTGATACAGACTATTATAAAACGGCTCATCGCATTTCCAATGGACCCATTACCATCGGTTGGAGCGGTTCACAAACTACCAACAAACATTTTCTGTTGGCCGAACCATGGTTGCGAAATTTGAAAGAAAAATACGGTCAAAAAATTCGGTTTGTGGCGGTCACAGAGCGTAAGATTGATATCGATGGTCTGGACATTGAAACCATTGCCTGGGACAAGGATCGAGAAGTCGCCAACCTGGATATGATCGACATTGGAATGATGCCCTTGCCGGATGACGATTGGGCAAGAGGTAAATGCGGATTCAAGGGGATTCAATACATGAGTTTGAGCAAACCTGCCGTCATGTCGCCCGTTGGTGTAAATCCTGAAATCATAGAACACGGTGTGAATGGATTCCTAGCCGATTCGGTGGATGACTGGACGGAATATCTCAGTCAGTTGATTGAATCGCCTGAATTGAGAGCAAAAATCGGAGCCGCAGGGCGCAAAACGATCGAGGAGAAATACTCTGTAAAATCTGCGCAAGGAAAGCTGCTTTTCATGCTAGAAAATTTGCGTTGAAAAGTATACGTTTGCCGACCTAAATTTGAACCAAAGTGCACGCCTCAAAGGCTGAGCAAAGGTTTTGAAAGAGTCAAATTAAACACAGACTAGTCATGAGTAAGAAGACAGCACTTTACGATAAGCACGTAGCGCTTGGCGCTAAAATGGTTCCATTCGCAGGTTATGACATGCCTGTTCAATATTCCAATTTGGGTGAGGAACATCTGAACGTAAGAAATGGAGTAGGAGTGTTTGATGTGAGCCACATGGGCGAGTTCTTTTTGAAAGGTTCGGGAGCATTGGATTTAATTCAACGGGTTTCTACCAATGACGCTTCAAAGCTGACTCCCGGTAAAGTGCAGTATTCATGCATGCCAAACGAAACGGGAGGGATTGTAGATGACTTATTGGTCTATTGCTTAGGTGAGGAGGAATACATGTTGGTGGTGAACGCCTCTAACATGGAAAAGGACTGGAATTGGATCTCAAAATTCAATACAGCTGGTGTAGAAATGACCGACCGTTCAGATAATTACTCGCTTTTGGCGATTCAAGGTCCCAAGGCTACAGAAGCGATTCAGTCCTTGACCGATATGAATCTAGGAGACATGGAATACTACACCGTTCAGGTGGGTAAATTCGCTGGAGTCGATAATGTGATTGTCGCGACTACAGGTTACACCGGTTCTGGAGGTTACGAAGTGTATTTCACCAATGATGTAGCCGATCAGATTTGGGATGCCGTTTTCGAAGCAGGTAAGCATGTAAACATTATGCCTGCTGGATTGGGTGCGCGTGATACATTGCGCATGGAGATGGGGTTTTGCTTGTATGGCAACGACATTGACGACAACACTTCGTCACACGAAGCTGGCCTAGGTTGGATTACGAAATACACCAAAGAGTTCACCAATTGGGAGGCCTTGAAAGCGCAGAAAGAAGCTGGCGTTTCTCGCAAGTTGGTTGGATTCCACGAAATCGAAAAAGGTCCAATTCCTCGTCAGGGATATGAGATTCAAGATTTGGATGGAAATACGATTGGCCATGTCACCAGCGGAACAAAATCTCCGTCCATGGACAAAGCCATTGCAATGGGTTATGTAACCAAGGAATTCAGTGCGGTGGATACGGAGGTGCGCATTATCATTCGTAACAAGGCGTTATCTGCTAAGGTGACTCGATTCCCATTTTTGAAATTGAAATAGAGTAGAAGTACTTACCTCAACATTTCGTTAATTCTTTCCTTGGTCCATCTTCGGAAAGGACAGATCGCTACTTTCGAATCGTGCTGAAAGCCATCAAAATATTCGTCATAGCACTGCTTTGTCTTGCCCCCCTCAACTTGTATTGTTGGGGTTTTTATGGACACAAATCCATCAATAGGATGGCGGTGTTTACGCTTCCTACAGAGTTGATGGACTTCTACAAAGATCACTTGGAGTTCATATCCGAGCATGCCGTTGATCCAGACATGCGCAGGTATGTGGTCAAAGAAGAGGCACCCAGGCATTACATAGACATTGATCACTACGGGGAAGATTGCTTCAAAATTGTACCTAGAGAATGGGACGAAGCCGTGGCCAAGTTTTCTGAAGATACGCTTCAGGCATATGGTATTGTTCCATGGCATGTAAAGCGGATGTACGTTCGATTAATCAATGCCTTTAAAGAAAAGGACATTCCATACATACTGAAAACATCGGCCGACATCGGTCATTACATTGCCGATGCGCACGTTCCATTGCACACTGCAGAGAACTACAACGGACAGTTAACCAACCAAAAGGGAATCCATGGCTTTTGGGAGTCTCGTTTACCCGAGTTGTATGCCGAAGACTACAACTATTTCATCGGCAGAGCTGAAATGGTCAAAGATCCATTGGCTACCATTTGGACAGCGGTGGAGCGAAGCCACAATGCAGTCGATTCGGTGCTTGAATTTGAACGAGCCTTGAATGATGACTTTCCGAGCGATCGCAAATATGCCTTTGAGGAGCGTGGCCGATCTACAGTCAAGGTCTATTCCAGAGACTACAGTGCGGAGTATCATCAAATGCTGGACAACATGGTGGAACGCAGAATGCGCGCCTCCATCATCACCATTGGTAGCTTTTGGTATTCGGCTTGGTTGGAAGCCGGACAACCCGAATTGAACGGTGAAATTGACCCCAAGGATTGGGAGGAAATAGAAGCCGAGAAAAAGCAACTCGAAGCAGATTATCATGCCAAGCCAGTGAAGAGCAGAGAGCATGATGAGTAGTTACTTATTTCCCCAACTCCCAAAGAATCACACTTCGGTCATCGCTGCACGTAGCCAGTAGTTTTTCCTCCTCCAACCAAATAGCTGCATTCACAGAATTCAGGTGTCCTCCAGCCTTGGCTCGATCCAATCGAATAGGGGAAGAAAGATCTGATGGATTCCAAATCTTTACGGTTTTGTCTCGGCTAGCCGTGGCAATCAAGGCATCGTTGTCTGCGACCACGATATCATAAATAGCGAAGTTGTGTGCTGGAATTCTCTCTTCCAGTTGAAAGCCATTCTTGGCCGTCCATCGGCACAGGTGGGCGTCTTTTCCGCCCGAAAGCAAATCTCCGTTTCGAAGAAAAGCCACCGAATTGGCACCCTCTTCATGTGCATCCAATTCCATGACCAATTTGAATTCACTGCATTCCAACAATCGAACTTTGCCATCTCCTGAAGCTACTGCAATGAGCGATTCATCGTGGTTGTGAGCGACTCTTCTAATCTTTTCATTGGATAGTGGTAGATGCCGCTCTAGACTCCAATCGGCTGCATTCCAAATGCTGATGCTGCCATCTGCACAAGCCGCAACGACTCTATTGGTTTTGGGTAGGTGCAATAAATGGAAAATGCCCTTATCATGAAACTTCAAATGCCGCACTTCTTGTTTTGAATCTAGGTCAATGACATGCATGCCACCCACGATGGTACCAATGACCAAAAACTGGCGATTGAGGTTCAATAAACTATAGACTGTGCGCTCCGTTCGAATGGCGAAAGCGTTGGTTTCCCCGGTTTCCAAATTCCATTCGGCTACTACTTTGTCCGCGCCAGCGCTAAATAGAGTTCCGAGCGTTCGACCCGGAGCCATGGCATACAAGGCAGCGCTGTGAGCGGTGAGTTGATGGATCTTTTTGACTTGCATCTATACTTGATCTATCGCCTCGGCTAGTTTGTGGTCTTTGTCCGTGATCACATCGCCTGCATCGTGTGTGTTCAATCGTATCGTAACCCGATTGTAAATATTGCTCCAGTCGGGGTGATGATTGTGCTTTTCAGCCAATATTGCCACCTTGGACATGAAAGCCCAGGCTTCGATAAAATTGCCAAAATGAAAGGTGCGAACTAAGCGTTCTTTATTGTTTTCATATTGCTCTTTAGTCCATTCCATATTATCTCTTTTTTCTTCGACCTGAAGTTTTGTTTTTCCCACCCGACCGACCAGATGTAGAGGCATTTCGTCCGCTAAAATTCTTGCCCTTTGGTGGTCCAGATCGCTTATTGTTCGGCTGTGCTTTGGGTTTGGGTTTAGGTTTTTGAGAAACGGTTTTCTTATCAGCGGTCTTACTTGAGTTTTTGGTGAGTCGCGTAATTTCAGCCAACTCTGCCTCGGTCAAATCTCGCCATTGCCCTTGTGGAATATCCAGCGAAACATTCATGATTCTCGTACGCTTCAGCTTTTTAACATCGTACTCAAAATGTTCGCACATTCTGCGGATCTGTCGATTCATACCTTGTACCAACACAATGCGAAAGCTGTGTGGAGTGAGCATTTCTACATTGCACTTTTTGGTCATCGTTCCCATGATAGGAACTCCACCCGCCATTTTTGAAATAAACTCTGGTGTGACTTGTTTGTCTACCGTTACTTCATAGACCTTTTCGTGTTCGTTTCCCGCCCTCAGTATTTTATTGACGATGTCTCCATCGCTAGTCATGAAAATCAAACCTCCACTGGGTTTATCTAATCGACCGATAGGGAAAACACGCTTAGGATAGTTCACATAGTCTACAATGTTGTCTGGATCGCTTGTGTCGGTGGTGCAGACCACTCCGGGTGGTTTGTTAAACGCCAAATACACATCGGGCTCGCTGGGTTCGGAAACCACCCTACCGTCCACGCGCACTTTGTCTCGTCTGGTGATTCGGGTGCCCGCTTCAGGCTTCTTACCGTTGATGGTAACGCGACCCATTTCAATCCATTTATCTGCTTCCCTGCGAGAGCAAAGCCCAAGTTCACTTAAGTATTTGTTTATCCGAGTTCCGTTTTGCTCCATCGGTCGCGAAGCTAGCTACTCTTTGATACATCAAACACCTCTATCTCGCCACAATCTTCAAATCCAAGATTACGATATACAGAAAGTCCCATGTTTGTGGATTGAAGAGTAGCCTGGCTGCATCCTAATTCTTTCCCAATCTTCATTGCCCTTAGTGTCATGTCTCGACCAATTCCTAAACCTCGAAACGGCTCCAATGTTGCGACCAGATATATTCCGCACGTTCCATTATGAATAAAACTCATGGATGTGGCAACCGGCTCGCCATCCAACGTGCCGACTAATATTTGGATATTCTCATTTGAAAGGATATTCTCAAACATGGAAGCATCTACTTTGCTTTCTTTCATCAAGGCTTCGTTCAAGACATGTAACCAATGAACAAGCTCAGATTTGACTTTTACCTCGGCTATTTTGAGTGTGGGTTGAGTGTATTCTGGTAAATCTTGCAGTGTTCGATGCATGGCCGTCCAGTGACCAATCTTGAGATTGAGATCTTTCAGCCCAGAAAGCAGTTCCTGTGAGGTTTTGCCTGGATCAGACATGATGTAGTTTGGCCCATTGGATGTTTGACTGCCAATTTTCAATGAATGAATCCGCGTTCTAAGGTTTTTACGATCGAATCTCGGATTGTAGATCATGTTTGGCCAAAAGGAAGGTTCGGTTATGACCGCATCATAATCTTTGGCATTGAAAATCTTTGTCCCAGCTGCTCGGGCCAACAATTCGTACAATGATTCAATATTATCTTGGCTATATATTGATGCCATGATGCAGTTGTTGAATGGTTACGAGAAAAGTAGGGATAATGATTGGTATCACCTCAGATATATTGTTTTCAATTCCTTAGGAGAAAAAATCGCTATGAATTCAAATGGAATCTAATTTTACACCCAAATTAAACCCTGCCTTAACTGCATAGTAGGCAACCTATTTTAATGAAGAATACCTATTTCAACCTCATCGATCAAAGCTTTTATTTCCCTCAAGAAGGTTTTGATCTTAGGGACAACACCCTGACCTTTCACGGTATTTCGCTGAAACACTTGATTGATAAATATGGTACCCCGTTCCGATTTATCTACTTACCGAAGATTGGAGACCAGATCAAAAAAGCACGAAATCTCTTTAATAGGGCGATCAAAAAGAACGGGTACAAGGGGAATTATAATTATTGCTACTGTACAAAGTGTAATCACTTTTCGCATGTTGTGTCGGAAGCTTTAAAGCACGATGTTCACTTAGAAACCTCTTCAAGTTTTGATATCGACTTGATCCTTAATTTGCACAATGAGGGTAAGATAGATAAGAAGCGAATTATCGTCAACAACGGATACAAAACCGAATCTTACCTCGAGAAGATCATATCGCTGATCAAGTTTGGATTTACTAATGTGGTTATCGTATTGGATAGTAAGACCGAACTGGATCGATTGGTCAAATTAGCAGGTGACACCAAAATTAAAATCGGGGTTCGCATGGCGATCAACGAAGAACCACAATCAGCATACTACACTTCAAGACTCGGAATCAGAAGCAACGAAATGTTGGAGTTCTACGAAAAGGAGATCAAGCCACAACCCAACGTGGAGTTGACTATGCTTCACTTTTTTGTCGATTCAGGCATCAAGGACAGCCTCTATTATTGGGGCGAATTTCAGCGTGCGTTGAAATTATATGGTGAGTTGAGTAAGGCTTGCAAAACATTGAAATCCTTGAATTTAGGTGGCGGTTTTCCGGTGAGAAACAACCTTGGTTTCGAATACGATTACGATTATATGATCAACGAGATCGTAAAGAACATCAAAGAGGCCTGTGATGCAGACGGGATTAAGCATCCTGACATTTTCACCGAATTTGGAAAGTACACGGTTGGTGAAAGTGGTGCAATCATTTTTAAGGTGCTGGAGCAGAAAATGCAGAACGACAATGAGAAATGGTACATCATCGACAATAGCTTGATGAACACCATTCCAGATGCTTGGTCCATTCACGAAAAATTTATTTTGTTGCCTATCAATAAGTGGAACAACGAACACGAACGAGCCAACATTGGCGGAATCAGCTGTGATCACTCAGATTACTATAATTCGGAGGATTTTAATCAGGCAGTTATGCTTCCAAAAAATGAGGAGGGGGATGCAGAACCTCTTTATTTGGGCTTTTTCCACACGGGGGCTTATCAAGATGCGATCAGCGGATATGGTGGAATCAAGCATTGTTTGATTCCAAGTCCGAAACACGTAATTATTGACCGCGATGAAAAAGGAAACATCGTGGATTACGTATATCGAAATGAACAATCAGCGGAAGAGATGTTCCGCTTACTAGGATACAAAGAAGGATGAGAAATTTTGGAGATGTAGCAGATGAGTTCTGCCAAAAAGAAACTGCTTCGATTTGGTTGCAATCCATCCCCTATGATGGAACTAGCACATGGGGCAAGGGTGCCGACAAAGGTTTCGGAGCCTTTTTAGATGCGACCGACAACATGGAGTTATATGATATCGAAACCGATTCAGAAGTATATAGAAAAGGGGTCTATATCTTGCCTGCAATTAAGGCTGATTCTTCGCCAGAAGCTGTTTTTGAAGAGGTGTATAACTCCACGAAGGAACTGATCAAGTCAGGTAAATTTTTGACCTTTTTCGGGGGCGAACACAGTGTGAGTATTGGCTTGATCAAAGCGCATTACGAGCACTATGAAAACTTGACCGTGTTACAATTGGATGCTCACACAGACCTGAGACCTACCTACCATGGTTCTCCTTATAATCATGCGTGTGCCGTTTATGACGCGTCTCAAAATGCAAACTTGGTGCAGGTTGGAATTCGATCTGCCGATAAATCAGAGATGCAATACGTAAAGCGCGATCAGTGTTTTCTCGCAGAGGAGATGCATGGCAACGCGGAATGGGTCGAGAAGTCTTTGGTTAAAATGACAGATAACGTTTATCTCACTATCGATTTGGATGTGTTTGATGCGAGTATCATGCCCGCTACAGGAACACCAGAGCCGGGCGGTATGGATTGGAACACCACCATTCAATATTTGAGAAGAGTTTTTAAGGAAAAAAACATAGTAGGATTTGATATTGTAGAGTTGGCACCACATCCTGCGCACAAGGCTTGCGATTTTTTAGCTGCCAAATTGTATTACAAACTATTGAGTTATAAGTTTCATGGAAATGACGAATAAAGGACCTATAAGCCAGTACATGCTGGAACACTATAAGCACTTCAACTCAGCGGCCTTGGTTGACGCAGCAAAGGGCTACGAAAAGCATCTTGCCGAGGGTAAAAAAATGCTGGTTTCTCTGGCCGGGGCGATGAGTACAGCCGAATTGGGCAAATCTTTTGCGGAAATTATCCGACAAGACAAAGTGCAGATCATTTCTTGTACAGGAGCTAATCTAGAAGAGGACATCATGAACTTGGTGGCCCATTCGCACTATGAACGAGTGCCGCATTACCGTGACTTAACTCCACAAGACGAGTGGGATCTATTGGAAAGAGGATTGAATCGGGTGACAGACACTTGTATTCCCGAAGAGGAGGCTTTTCGCAGATTACAACAGCACATTTTTAAGATCTGGAAGGACGCTGAGGACAATGGCGAACGCTATTTCCCGCATGAGTTTATGTACAAGCTTCTGTTAAGCGGTGTGCTGGAGCAGTATTACGAGATTGACGCAAAGAACAGTTGGATGCTCGCTGCGGCTAAAAAGAACTTACCCATTATCGTTCCCGGTTGGGAAGACTCGACTATGGGTAACATTTTCGCCTCTTATTGTATGAAGGGAGAATTGAAACCATCTACCATGAAATCGGGTATTGAGTACATGACTTTCTTAGCAGATTGGTATACGGACAATGCTGGCAGCGATGGAATCGGATTTTTCCAAATTGGTGGTGGAATCGCAGGCGACTTCCCGATTTGTGTTGTTCCCATGTTGTATCAAGACATGGAAAGAACCGATACACCATTTTGGAGTTTTTTCTGCCAAATAAGCGACAGCACAACGAGTTACGGTTCGTATTCGGGTGCTGTTCCTAATGAAAAAATCACATGGGGGAAATTAGATACAGAATCTCCTAAATTTATCATCGAATCAGACGCTACTATTGTAGCACCATTGATATTTGCTTACTTGTTGAATTTATAAAACCATCGAAATTGGACTCAAACGCTAAACCTAAAGTCATCACTTCATTCGCTAATGTGAGCGAGGAGCTACAACAACAAATCAAATTATTTTATCCAGAGGGATTCATGGAACACCTAATCCGTTTCCCGCTGAAAGGGGAGCTGGTTTCTGCCCTTCGTTTTGAAACAGAAGAAAAAATTTATCTGCTGAAAATGACTAAGGCACGTGCGCAAGAAATCATTGAAGAAGATGAAGATTATGACGATGATGGTCACTTAAAGGATGACGTCAAGGAAGACTTCGAAGAAAAATTCGGAGATGAAGATGACGAGGCAATGGATGTTCCAGATGATGCTCCTGGAGAGGATGATGAAGATTAAACGCTAGACTTTTTAGAAAAAATAAAGGGAGGCTCCAAGTTGAGTTCTCCCTTTTTTGTTTTGCCATTTTCGAATTACTTTAAACCACTTATGATGTAATCGTAAATCCCGTTTTGCTCATATTCAAATGGCTTTTCAATGCTTTTGGTAATGAATTGGGGTTTAGCGATCATTTCGCGGTCTATCATTTCAACGATCGTATCGTAAAAATCCAAGGATGTTTTACCTACTAGCAGCGGACTCAAGTCCGTGTTGCTATTCCAAAGTTTCAAAATGCGAACGAAGCCGCTCAGGTAGAGGTAGTCTTTCGTGAAACCGCCACCTCTAAAGATTCGGGTAACAATGGTATAAGCATCACTCGTGCTGATTTGTTGCTGATTAACGAGATAGTTATAGCAATCAATAAAAGTAGCTCCATTGCACATCATATCCGTGACTACTGCCCTGAGTGCAATCTTTTTGAATCGTTTCAACGTGAAATTGCCACTCAAATATTCCGATAGAATGGCCAATCCCTCTTGAGTTCTGGTATTCACCGGAAGTCCCAGATTGAAAATCTTTAGGTGTTGCTGACCTGAGTTTTGAGTAGTAACCATGTGCACACCAATTTCATGTTCTATCAAAGCGTTTACCTCCCGCCTTGTAAACTTGGCATCGGGACGAATCAAAACGGTCCGTTTTGAATTTAATACCATGATTTGAGAGATGACTCGGTTACTCATCTCAATTTTACACTTAATGCCATAGTCATCCAGGGCGTTAGAAAAGGTCGAAACGACCTCATCCATGCTCAAGTGAGGCATTCTTTTCGGTTCACTCGGAATGGCAGGAAGGAGCAAAACATATTGAGCATTCAATAGGTCTATTTTGCTTGGCCTGCCGAAGTAGCGTAATGAATTGTAGAGAAACTTTCGAGAGTTCAAAGAAGCCAACAAATCAATCTTATCAAAGAAACTATTGATGACGGATTCGTAAAGATGACGGATTGAAACGTCATTGATATCCTGAGTTTTTAATCCGCTTAACTCTTGCTTCAGTTCAAAAGGATTAATCTTTATAGGTGAGTACTTAAACTTAGGCGACTCGGTACATTTACTCTTGAAAAACTTGCGTTGTTCAACAGCCGTATTGGTTGGATTCACATATGCCAATAACTCGAAATTCTTGAGCAAACGATACAACTGCTTGTCCACATTTTCTATCGCGGGATCAATTTTCTTGTCTAACAGATGCGATGCGGATTTTGCCTTCCAATTGGTCTTTAGAGAAGAGAAATAGTGAGCATTGTTGAGAATCGCTTGTTTCAGTTTTTGCTGTAACTCTTTGATCACTTTTGGGTAATCTGCACCGGTGAGTTCGTTGCAGTATACTTTCTTTATTTCAGTAGCTAGAACCAACGTGTTCTTGAAGTTGGTATTGATATACTCAAGATTGTAACCTCTTCCATAAAAGACATCGTTGATAGCCGCTTGACTTTCGATTCCAGTCAATGAAATATCAGAAAGTTCATTGTTCCAGTGGTCAATGCATTTACCAAACTTCTTCAAGTCGATGCTCTCACAGCCGATGTTAAATAGAGGCACGTTTCGATCCCAGCGCATGTGGTTGTAAGAGTGAATATCATAGACGACACTTCCACCAAATAAGCCTTCTAGCTTCTCAATTAAGGCGTGGGTTACCTTATAGTAGTTGGCATGCTTTGTGACACTCAGTTGTCGTTCCTTAGGACTCAAAGTCGATTTCCAAACCTTCTTACCCCAAGCGATGTCAAAGACACACTCTTCGGGTTTTCGATTTAGATCATACTCATATCTAGAGTCTAATCCAATCAGAGTGATGGGCATAGATTCAATAAAATCTCCCGTATGTGGGTCTTCTTCATACCAACGATCAAAATCGTCAAGAGCGATTTTCTCTTTGAGGGACTTCCTCAGCGCAGCGCCATGATGAATGGCAGTGCAGCAATAGGGAACATAGCGATTGATTTTAATGCGAAATGAGCCATCCGAAGTGGTTGCTTCAAATATCTTTTCATCACGGATATTCCGAATGATTTCGTTAATTGACAGCTGTTGCATGATCAATGAGTTCGTGTGGTCTGAAGTCCGTTTTGAATTGATTTTTGCGTTTCAACACCGTTTCTAGATAATCGATGATTTTCTCTTGCAGTTTCACCTTATTGAGACGGTTAATGTCTGTAATCGTTCCGGGGCTTAAAACATTGATTTCAATCAATTTACCATTGATTAGATCAAGACCCGCATAGTAAATTCCGTCACGCACCAGTTTCTCCCCAATCTTCTTGCAAAGAATTTTATCAGATTTGGTGAGCTTGTATTTAGCGACACTGCCTCCAGCTGAGATGTTTGATCTTAAATCCCCTTGAGGTGGTATTCTTCTCAAGGCGCCAATAGGTTCACCGTTGAGCATTAAAATCCGAACATCACCTTGTTCAGCACCTTCAATGTAGTCCTGAAGTATCACATAATTAGAGATTCCCTTTTCTCGGTTGATGTAAAAGTCGAGCAAGGAACGTACGCTTTGCATGGCTGATTTCTCTACGATGATTACTCCACTGCCACCATAACCGTCCAATGGTTTTAAAATCATTTTATCATTGGGAGACTCTTTGATGATACGCAATAGGTAGTCGATGTTTTTGGATACATGCGTGGCAGGAATTAATTCACGATCTGGATCATGATAGGCAGCAGGATAAATTTTATTGTTTGCTTCTCGTAGGCCATCCACCGCATTGATGATGAATACATCATCCTTGATGGAATCCAAGAAGTTGAGCATCAAAGAATCTAATGGGGGATTGTCCCTCATGAAAATGATATCGAAATCATCCAGCCTTCTCATCTCCATTTGGAATTGAATCGCTTTGTAAAATGACGGAATATTTGAGGTGGTTTTCTCAGTCTTAACTACCGTTTTACAATGACTTAAAGTCACACTATCCCGAATGGTAAGGTTAGATGGGTGAGTAATGGCGACTTCGTGGCCGCGCTTTACAGCTTCGTGAATGATGCGCAGGGTAGAATCCTGGGAAGGCTTAACCGCTTCCCACGGATACATGATGAAACATATCTTCATAGAGTATTGCTATTCCGCTAGTTTGAGATGGGTTCGCACCGTTTCGCGTTGCGAAAATCACTAATAATCCGATTGAATGCATTGCTAAGACCGAATAATCGATATAAATTATTGAGAGATGGTCGTGGAGATTAAACTTCTGCGTCTTTCCACTTTCCATATTTCAGATACAATGCAGACAGAATGAGCATGAACCCAAAATAGATGAACTCGCTGGTCCATGATATGAGTAGTGACGATTTCATCCTTTCTATTACCACGTATATATAAACGAAGTAAATTACTACCGTCAATAGTTCTAAATAGAATGCCTGGATGGTTTTTCCAGCGCCAATAATCACCTTTGATAAAATCATCGAAACGGTAAAAATGAAACTCACACCGGCCATCATTCTCAAAATATTAGCGGTGCCTTCCGCCAAGTATTCATAATCGGTGAATAGCATGGCAAGTTGCTCAGGATAAAACACAAAGAAGGGAAAGAACAGCAGGTTTGATATCCATCCAATGGTGATGGCCTTCCAAACCATAGATTTTATTTCTGATAATCGATTCTCACCGATGAGATTGCTGGTGAGGGTAGATGCAGCATCGCTGAGACTGAAAATAGGTATGATCACAAAAATATAGACCACACGAACGAGGTGTGACACTGCCAATTCAAAAGTTCCCAAGTGTTCAATTAATGTGAAGAAAGTCAGCCAAGCCCCAAGAGTGATGAATCCTTGAAACATGGCCGGTCCACCAATTTTGAAGATCTGGAAGATCATACTCCAGTCAGGCGGTGAAATCTTGCGAATATTGAATCGTGCAGTATCTGTATAGAAGGTGAGGTACAAGATGAAAGCAGCTAGCAGTATCACTTCTGAGATCAATGAAGCCCATGCTGCACCTTCTATACCGAGGGCTGGAAATCCAAATTTCCCAAAAACCAGTACGTAGTTACATCCGACATTGAAAGTGGCCATGATAGCATTGGCGATGCCAACGATACGCGTTTTGGTGATTCCTATGTAGAAGGCATTAAAGCCAATGGCAATGGATACGATAATTAATCCTGGGGCTCTAATTTTCAGGTACTTGGCCGCTTCCGCTGCAATTTCTTCGGATCCATTGATCCAATGCATCAAATCTTCTCCGTAGAAGAAGATCGTAAAAAAACCAAGAATTCCGAGCAGTGATTGGGCAAAGAGCGTCTGCCAAAATACATGTCCAATTGCTCCTTGATTTCCCTCTCCATTTCTGCGTCCAATGATGATTTGTCCGCCAAGACTCAACCCCATGAAAACTAGAACGGGAATGAAGTAAAGCATTGCACCATTTCCTACTGCTCCAATTGGAATTTCTCCCAATCGCCCCATGAAGGCAGTATCGGCAGCGTTGATCACGTTATGAGCAATTCCCATTAACATGATGGGTAAGGCCACGTTCAATATGCCCTTGAATGAAATGTCTATTCGCTCCTTCGTAACCACGCGATAAAGGTGGTTATATTCCTTTCAGATTTGAACCGAATTATTCGATTATGATATTCGATTCGTGATAATCACCATTTAACGGATAGCGCACAAAATACCATCCAGGCTGAAGATTCAAATTCAGGTTTATTTTTGATTGATTCGAGATGAATTGTCGATAAACCAATTGACCTTTTATGTCAAGCACCTCAATTTCGTTTGGCTTAACATTCCATTTACCGTGATCGTAATCTGGGTTTTCAATACTATGCTTCGTATTGGGTTAGCAGGTGAGAATCCGTTTGAGGGTTCTCCAAATGACGTTCCTATTTCCAATATTTCTAGAGGAATTACGCGTGACCTTCTCCAGCTTATTGATGAGGCTCCTGAAAGTATTCCAGCGCCATTTGAGAATATCAATAATATAGATATGTAAATGTCATCAACTAATTCTAGAAATCAATCCAAATCTAGATTTAGAGCTCTTTCGTAGGCTATTTCCTTAGCAACTAGGCTGTTTGATTCATCCAATCGGTTATCGTCATTAGGCTTTAATAGCCATAACTCAAAGGAGTCGATAAGTTTGGCTTTGGCATCAAAAATTGATTTCTCGATAGACCTTTTGGCCGCATTGGTTGTTCCTGCACCTAAAGTAATAGCCACCGTTTTTGACCCCTTCAAACTTGTAATGGATTGAATAGATTCAATAACACGCCAGTCAGGGGCAAAATTATAGGTGTTGGTGCAGAAGACATAAAGGTCGAAGGTTGTATCTATATCATAAGAATGTCCTACAGTGATGAGTTGTACAGAGATACCCTGTGCTGCTAATCCTTCGGCATATGATGTGCAGACTTGCTGATCAAGATTGTAAATCGGGTCAGGATTATAGATGATTAAGGCTTTAGTTGCTGATTCTGCTGGTCCGAATGTCAAAGTGCTCGGCTCGCCAGAATACTGCACCCATAGGGTAAGCATCAACCAAATTACTAGAACAATACCAACGACAACTGCAGTTGTTTTCATTCTACAAACGAATCATTTCTTCAGTATGAAAAGTATGATTTCGGTGGGTATTGGATCATGAGAAAACGCAGACTCTTTGATTCACAACCATCCCGGTTTGATTATGTGTGCAATCGATTAGTTTATCAATTTGGGTTGAATTCATAGAGTCTGAAATTGGTTGGAGTCTATGCGCTTTTTTTCCAAAGCTGACCTTTTTTCATGATTTGGCAATGATAGCAGGCACTTGACTCGCCATCCATATTTTACCAACTATGTTTTGCATAGACAGATTCGCAGTCTTTTCCTTTTTGAGCAAATCCAAGTTTAATTAGAAACCCAGGGAGAAGTTTACGAATGCGGGTTCGTATGGCATATGGATGCATTTGTTTCAAAAGTTTGCGTTGATTGTCAATCTAGAAGGTTCGTCAATTTAATTTTTGGATGAGTCTGTCAAACTTTTCCGAGAGTTTAAGGTATTGTTCATCCCAGCCATTGGAAATGGAACATTCTTGTATTATACCAGTCGGAGCAAAAAGCAATGCTAAATGGTTTCTATCGATACTTTGATTTGATTTTATCTGATCAATAAAAAACTCCAATTCTAAGCTTGCTTCTGAGGTAGACAATACATCGCACGTTGAGTTATTGTCTTTCTTAAGAAGTTCGTTCGTTTTCTCAAGAACACTTATTAACTCGCAATTTGATCTGTTATATGTCAATTTTAATCTTGAGCTAAATTCATGTTTATTATTTCAAAGTACCTAACAAAACCAAGTCAGAATCCGCTGCCATTCCATTGGGGTTGCAACCGGGTTTGTCTTCTGGAATGGGGATGCCAAGTTTTTCATAATGCTCAACCCAAGCTTGATAAAACGCCTTGGTTTCTGGGTCTTTGAAAGTCATGGGGTTTAATTCAAAAATCTGGGCCGTGTTGTACACTTCATAAATTAATTCGGAGCAATAATAACCGGAGTCCGACATCACATAGCTGAAGTTATATGGTTGCCCAATTTGTTTGTGGGCCAAAGAAAGCGCGGATTGAATGTGCTTTTCAGTTACTGTCTGAATTCGAAAGGCGTCCACCACAGGCCTGTCTGAGATAAAGGCATTCAGTGGCTCTCTGATCACCCCATCTTCACTGTCGGCATGTATGACCCAAGTGGTGTCATTTTTCGACTCCACCAAGGCAACATGCACATAATGCTGATTGCTACTGGTTTGAGTTACTTGATCTATCGCCTCTGAAAGTCCAGAAGCGCTGCTTCCCACAAAAAGCAAGTCCCCGCTTTTGAGATCAAACGACTGGCTGTAACCTTGAATAATCAGCAGAGAAAGTAGTATAGTAGGGAAGACAAGTTTCATGCAAAAAAAGATGATCATTATAGAATAGGATAACGCCTGACTAGGCGTTTCTAAAAGCCAAATCAACAGGAATTTTAAGCATGGTTTAAAGCCTGCGATAATTTTATTGGTAAGATTTGCCCAGTGTGAAGCCTTAATCTCGAGCGCCTTCGCATCGCATCTAACCTAGTTGAGTTCGCGCCAAAGGGATAGATGATATATACAATTTGCACGCGTTGTAAGCGCGAAGTGGAGGGTGTGGCTGTGAGGTATTAATCCTCACTTTTTTTCTTTTCTGTTTTTTGTTTGGTTGATAGTTCTTTAGTAGTAGTCTTTGACTTTAATTCAGGATCCTTTTTGATAATTTTTTTGATTAATTCTTGGACGGGTCTTTTAGGAATCTCCAAGGCTTTATAGTCCTCATTAAAAATTTCCTTAAATGTTTCTTTAAATATAATCTCCTTTCTCAATTTGAAGAATAATGGCCAACTTCTTTTTCAATTATGTACTCCCTTGCTTTATCAATAGAATCAAATTCGATAAGCTGTGAAAAAGTAAGTTCTCTTTCGGAGTTGTTAATATATTCTGGCCTGATTTCAAACAAAATTTTCAGTAAGCTATTTGTAAAGGCATCATATTGAGATATCAAAGAAACAAATAGACTTTCCGGTAGTATTTTAGATGCCAAATTAGAGATTAGCGCATTTTTTGAGAGCTGATCGAACACTTTAGCATCCTCATATTTGACCGAAATTGATTTCTCACCATCTTCATCCTCAATTTCTTGAACTTTGTTTTTGAAAAAGTCCTGAAAATCCTTGTTTGCCTTTTTTTGATGTGGCTGAAGTTGTAGCATTACCATAGGTAACGTGTCCTTTATTGAAGCCAAATGACTTAGCAAATGGTGCAGGTTATTGTGAAGTTCTTTTCCTTTCATGCGTAATTGTTAAGTTGATTACTGCTTCGTACATATTAAGAAACTTAAGTAACCATCCTCATTCATAGTCTGTGCATCAACAGTACGATACTTCCCAACGGATTTTGCATGGTTTTCAACACAAAAGGTTCATGATTTTAAGTAATTTGCTTATGCAATAGAAGTCTTAATCCAAATGATTGTGAACGAGGCACTAAAAGTCATTCCTAAGTATCATCTTTGCGCGCTCTAAAAATGGAAGAAGACAAGCGCAGAGGCATAGCAATTTGTGGGTCCACAGGATCCATCGGCACGCAAGCACTGGATGTAGTTGCCCAACAAGCGGACAAGTTCCGCGTAGAAGTGCTGACCGCGGGTTCCAATGCCGATTTGCTCATCAAGCAGGCCTTGTTGTTCAAGCCTAATGCCGTGGTCATTGGCGATGAGAGCAAATACGAGTACGTAAAAGAAACCCTTTGGAGTCACGACATCAAAACCTATGCGGGTTCAGCAGCACTGGAGCAGGTGGTGCAGATGGAAGACATTGACATGGTCCTAACGGCCATGGTGGGTTTTGCTGGATTACGACCTACACTGAAAGCCATCGAGGCAGGCAAGCAAATCGCACTCGCCAACAAAGAAACATTAGTAGTAGCCGGTGAATTGGTCACCAAGGCAGCAGCACAACAGGGGGTAAACATCTATCCCGTAGATTCAGAACACAGCGCCATTTTTCAATGCTTGGCAGGGGAGTTTCACAACCCGATTGAGAAGATTTACCTCACCGCTTCGGGTGGTCCATTTCGTGGCAAAACACGAACAGAATTAGCAGGGGTCACCAAGGCACAAGCCCTCAAGCATCCCAACTGGGAAATGGGAGCGAAGATCACCATCGACTCAGCCTCCATGATGAACAAGGGTCTGGAAGTGATAGAAGCCAAGTGGCTCTTCAACCTCAAGCCAGAGCAAATCGATGTAATTGTGCATCCACAGAGCATCATCCACAGCATTGTGCAGTTCGAAGATGGCAGCATGAAGGCTCAAATGGGTTTGCCCGACATGAAGTTGCCGATACAATATGCCATGGGATATCCCAACCGTTTGTCGAGCGATTTTCCGCGATTCAACTTCTTGGATTATCCATCCCTCACTTTTGAGCAGCCCGACATGGAGACCTTCGGTAACCTTGCCTTGGCATTTGAGGCGATGAAAGAGGGTGGAAACATGCCTTGCATACTGAACGCAGCAAACGAAGTGGCAGTGGCAGCATTTTTAAAGGACGAAATAAAATTTTTAGACATCCAGCGCATCATTGAGGGCGCCATGGAAAAAGCAACTTTTGTTCAGCAACCCACGCTTGAACAGTATTTAGAAACGGATAAGGAAACGCGGGCTATTGCCAGCGAATTGAAATAGATATGGCAGAATTTTGGATTAAAGCAGGTCAACTGCTTTTGAGTTTATCGATACTTGTTACTCTTCACGAATTAGGACACTTCATCCCAGCCCGATTATTCGGCACACGAGTGAAGAAGTTCTACCTCTTTTTCGACTTTTTATTCCCATTGCCCAACGTGCTTAATTTCTCCCTATGGAAGATCAAGCGAGGCGAAACGGAATACGGCATTGGCTGGTTCCCCATGGGTGGTTACGTGCAGATTGACGGCATGGTGGACGAAAGCATGGACACCGAAGCGCTGAAAGAAGAACCAAAACCTTGGGAATTTAGAAGCAAACCAGCATGGCAGCGACTCATCATCATGGTGGGTGGAGTCGTGGTGAACCTGATCCTGGGATTCTTGATTTACAGCATGGTGCTCTTCGCTTGGGGCGATGAGCGATTACCGATTCAAAACATGAAATATGGCGTGATGGTGGACAGCACCATGATGGAATACGGATTTCAAAATGGCGATAAGCTGATCCAAGTTGGGGATGGCGATATTAAGTACTTCTCAGAAATCGGCATGGAAGTGCTCATCAATGGCCAGAACAAATTCACTATCGAGCGAGATGGCCAGATTCAAGACATCGTTTTACCGGAAGACGCCAACTTGGCGCTGGTGGACAAAGGCGTGAAACAAATGTTTGCTCCGCTCTTTCCTTTCGCGGTGCTAGAGGTAATGAAAGGTAGTAACGCCTCCGCTGCTGGAATGCAAGACAATGATGTGATCATTAGCGTGGCAGGTGAACCGACTCCAGATGCATACACAGGAATTGATAAGATTAAGTCGCACGCTAATGAAACCATTGATCTCCTGGTCATGCGAGGCGATGAGGAAGTAACCCTTACTGCGGATGTGACAGATGCAGGAACCATCGGGTTCAGGCTCAAAGGAATGTTCGACCTAATTGAAACGGAAACCTATGAATATGGATTCTTCGAGTCTATTCCTGCAGGCTTTGTAAAGACAGGCGAAAAGCTCGGAAACTATATCAGCAGCATGAGCTTGTTATTAACTAAGGAAGGTGCTTCTCAGATTGGTGGTTTTGGCGCCATAGGCGGCATGTTTTCTCCAACGTGGGATTGGCATTCATTCTGGTCGTTAACGGCATTCTTGTCGCTGATTCTGGCATTCATGAATATTCTACCGATACCAGCATTGGACGGTGGTCACGTGATGTTCCTATTGTATGAGATCATCTCAGGTCGCAAACCGGGCGATAAGTTCATGGAAGCTACCCAAACGGTGGGTATGGTGATTCTCTTAGCGCTTCTAGTTTTTGCCAATGGCAACGACTTGGTTAAGTTGTTCATGGACTAAGCGAAGCGCGGGCTTCAGTATCCAATAAGCAATACTCAGTGAGCAATATCCAATATCGATATTGGATACTCATTATTCATTATTCATTGAGCTTTGAATATTGATGGTTTTATCCTTCCAAAAGAATGGAGCAACATTGTCATTTTCGATTACGGCAATTTCACCAGCACTCACTTGAACGGCTGCCACTTGTCCCGCTGTAACTCTGGCTGCGGTGCTAATGGATTCGTTGCTTACTTCTACAATACCCTCTTCCACGGACACTTTGAGATCAAGGTCAGGCATATCGCACTGCACTTCGAATTGCGTCCCAACTACCTCAATATCTCCACCAGAAGTATGGATGATGAATGGTTTTGTTTTGTCCGGAGCGACTTTAAAATAGGCGATACCTGAAAGTGCCTCATCACCAGATAGTGTGACCTCTCTTGTTTCGCCATCGAATGATTGTGGATAGCTCAATACGGAATGTTCGTTCAGAGAAATTTCGGTGCCATCAGCAAGAGTGATACTCGCCATTTGATTGCCCGATCGCAATTCATTCATTGCACCGTCATTCATAAACCAAAGTGCTGCTGTGATGCCAATTATTACCGCTAACGCTGCTGCAACGCGATAAAACATCATACTCGGTTTATTCACTGAAACCTCTGGTTCAATGCGATGATTACCCGTTGAAGTTTGTGCTATTAAATTACTCCAGGCTGCATCCACGTCAATAACCGGAGCACTTTGATCCACTTCAAAAATCACCTTAAGATCATCAAATTCTTTTTGGTTTTCTGGACGCACCTTCAACCATTTTTCGAATGTCTCAATTTCTTGAACAGAGCACTCTCCAGCCAAAAACTTGGCAGCCAATTCAAAGTCTATATGTTGGTTTAAATCTTCCAATTCTTACTTCATGACAATTGAAAAAACGTTTACCCCTATGAGGAACCATAAAATACTTTTTACGAGTCTCATCGTTGTCTTTTGTTCTTCGCGCAATTCATCGCGCAAGGTCCGCAATGCCTTTCCCATTTGGTTTTCAACCGTTTTCACGCTGAGCGATAATTCATCCGCAATCTGCTGATATTTTTTCCCTTGGAGCCGGCTCATCAAGAATATCTTGCGGCACTGAGTAGGAAGTGATTGAACGGCCGTTCTCACTTTCAGATTAAACTCTTCCTCTTCTAACAGATCTCTTTGCTCGGTTTCAGAGGCGCCAAACATTGACTGTGCGCTGTGTTCGGCTTTCACCTTTTCATGCTTGATTGCGTTCAAACAAGCATTGTGTGTGCTTCGCAGTAAGTAGCTTTTTGTGCTGCCTTCAATTTCTAAGGAACCTTGTTTGTCCCAAATATTAACAAAGAGCTGCTGAACCACATCGGCTGCGGAATCTGCATCGCCAAGCAATTTACTTGCGTATCCAACCAACGGAGCATAGTGCGCTCGAAAGAGGGATTCAAATTCTTGTTTATTGGATATCGTGGTTGACAAAGAGGCTTGGTCTGAGCACAAAAATAGAATTCAACCTAGTCTTCGATGTGATTTCTTGATTTCATGAAGGCAACTGAAGCCTTAATGAGTTCCTCAAGGACATCCATGTTTAGGTCGCTTAGACTCTTTACGTATAGGCAAGATTTACCGATTTTGTGCTTACCTAGTTTTGTAAGTAACACATCATAATGGCTGAAACCGCTCATTATATAAAGCGTCAACGCTTGTTTGCGGGGAGAAAAACCACAAAGCATCCAATCTCCTTCTCGACCAGATTTGTATTTGTAATGGTATGTGCCGAACCCGACAATGCTTGGCCCCCACATTTCAGCTTTATCACCTGTTACGCGCTCCATTAACTCTAAAACTTTAAAGGAGTCTTCTCGCTTCTGAACATCGGTTACGGTATTCAAAAAAGCCGTGACACTTTCGTTATTCCTTTTGGTTTTAGGTTCGGACATAAGGCTTACATCATTATTTTGAGAAAACCATGTCAGTCGCTGCGCTTACGTGACAGCCATTGCAGTATCCGTCATAGATGGTAGCGCCACGAATTGGACCTTCCACATCTGACTTTATTGTGCCATCTGCGTTTAGAACAAACCATTCCCAGTTATTGCTTGCATTGCTATATCCTTTTTCCTTTTTCACCATTCCTACATATTCGGAATTGGTGCTATCAATGGTTCGTATATGCTTGAAAATCATGGTGCCTTCAGGGTACTTTCCGTCAGTGGGGTCTTGACCTTCAAAGAAATAAACATCGCGTGTAGAGGTGCTGTCGCCACCGATGTGCGCTACGCCAAGGTTGGTGTCAATCCCTGTTTTGGTGATTTCTAGAATCCAATCTTCCCATGTGGTGAATGTCATGCATGAGCCATCATCAATGGTAGCAGACGAATCAAAATTGATGGAGGTAGGTTCCAAACATCCTTGAATGTAGTTGCAGGTTCCGTTGTCCTTGTTGGCGTCCTTGTCATAATTAGAAGCGATAGAATCGGTGCATCCTTCCTTTGCGCATCCTACAATTGTGACGAGTGCAAGGCTGATTCCAATGAGCGAAATACTTCGTAGGCTAAGATTCATAAATGTGATATAAGTGGTTTCTTTTAGGATCGTTTCCAAAGACCATAGTTCTTTGAATAGGCCGTGAAGATACTTTCTCTAAAAACCTTTTGCAACGATGTTTGCAATTGACTTCATTCGCTGTAACTTTATTACCATGTTAATCCGCATATATCCAGACAATCCTCAAGAGCGCGAACTGCTTCGCGTGGTGGAGATATTGCGAAATGGCGGAGTGATTATTTATCCAACGGACACGGTTTATGGGGTGGGGTGCGACATCACCAATAGGAAAGCGGTGGAGCGGGTAGCTAAACTCAAAGGTGTAAAACCTGAGAAAGCGAACTTGTCCATCATTTGCTACGATTTAAGCCATATTACTGATTACGCCAAGCATGTTGACAACAAGACCTTTCGAATCATGAAACGGTGCTTGCCTGGCCCATTCACATTCATTTTGAATGCCAGTAATAACATGCCTAAAATCTTCATGGCCAAAAAGAAGACCATTGGAATTCGTATTCCCGATCACTCCATTCCGAGAGAAATTGTGAGGTTATTGGGAAACCCAATTGTAACTACCTCCATCCGAGATGAGGATGATATCATTGAGTACAGTACCGACCCGGAATTGATTCACGAAAAGTTCGAGCACTTGGTAGATTGCGTCATTGACGGAGGATATGGAAATCAAATTCCATCCACTATTGTGAATTGTGCCGATGGAGAAGCAGAGGTGATCAGAGATGGACTAGGTGACCCAAAAATGTTAGAATAGAGACTATTCTACATCGCCCTCTTGTGGCACCATCACCAGTTTATCCGTATCAAATCCTAGAGACTTGGCCTTAGCGATTAATTGGTTAGTCGTTTCACTCGAAAACTTTGGGTCTCTCGCTAAAATCCATAAGTAATCCTTGTCGGATCCACACACCAGCGCATAGGAGTAATCTTCTTTGTCCAAGGATATCACATTGTATCCGGCATAGAAAGGACCAAAAAAGCTCACTTTAAGCATAGAATTTTTTTCATCGTTGGCCAGTTTGGCTTTTCCAGTAATGTCGCTCCACGCGTTTTTTGTAGTGTCGAAACCTCGGTTTTTCACTTCTATCATACCGTCATCTTGAAGGGTATAGGTGGCAGTTACATTCACTAAGTTTTTTTCAAAACGACTATCCATTCTGGCTATTTCGTGCCATGTACCAGTGTACCTGTTTAGATCCATATTGTCAACGGCTTCAATGCCCTTGGGTATGGGGCTGCAAGAAGCAATGACAATTGCTGTCAAGGATAAGAATAAGTGATTTTTTAAGTTGGTCAATTTCATACTAAACAATAAGGATCGAATGTAGTTTAGATTTGTCGCAATTACTAACTGATGATTACAATACTTTCTCCCGCTAAAACACTCGATTTCGATACTACTTATTCGGATATTCCCGTCAACATCCCCGAGCATTTGGATGATTCAGCCAAAATCATGAACAAGCTAAAAAAGTTGAGCAAGAAGAAAATCGCTTTATTGATGAATTTGAGCAAAGACTTGGTGGAATTGAATGCTCAGCGATATCAAGAATGGAATACGGAATTTAGCGCAGAGAATAGCCGTCCAGCGCTTTTAACTTTTAATGGTGAGGTGTACCGAGGGGTAGATGCCAAGTCTTTTTCAGAGAGTGAATTAACCTTTGCTCAAGATCATCTTCGCTTATTAAGCGGATTACATGGTTTACTAAAACCACTGGACTCCATTCAACCCTATCGGCTTGAAATGGGTACAAGCATTTCCATCGGCAGAAAGAAGAATCTATATCAATTTTGGAGGGAAAGAGTAACTGAAAGTTTAAACGAGGCAATGGAAGCGTCTGACTCAGATACATTAGTAAATCTCGCTTCGAATGAATACAGTAAGGCGGTCAATTTTGATAAAATCAATGGCAAGGTGATCACGCCTGTATTTAAAGACTTGAAGAATGGAGAGTACAAGGTAGTTATGACTTGGGCCAAATCTGCTCGAGGCAAAATGGCTGGCTTCATCGTTCGCAATAAGATTACCGATCCGCAAGATCTGATTCGATTTGATGAGTATCAATACAGCGAACCGATGAGCACGGACAGTGAGTGGGTTTTTGTAAGAGGGTAGTTTATTAATTTTCAATACTCAATACTCAATACTCAATACTCAATACTCAATACTCAATGTACTAGTGCTTTGAAATGATGGTTTATCATTAATCAGCAATGTATCGTTCATAGTTTTTCAATAGCGCTTTCATGGAACAGTCGTTTTAGACCACATTTGTTGCATGACGTTCAATTACATCTGGGTTGCATTCTTCGTGGTTGCCTTTGTGGTGGCCGTGTTGAAGTGGATTATACTGGGTGATACGGAGGTCTTCGGCCTGATGGTACAAAGCACCTTTGACATGGCTAAGACGAGTGTGGATATCTCCATCTATCTAATCGGTGTAATTACTCTCTGGCAAGGAATCATGAAGGTAGGGGAGCAGGGGGGAGCAGTGGCTGTGCTTACGCGAGCTGTGTCTCCATTTTTTAGCCGTCTGTTTCCGGGAGTATCCAAAAACCATCCCGCCATCGGGAGTATGATGATGAACTTCAGTGCGAACATGCTCGGACTCGATAACGCGGCAACTCCGCTTGGGTTGAAAGCGATGCAGGAATTGCAAGAATCCAACGAGAATAAGGAGCAAGCATCGGATGCGATGATCATGTTCATCGTGTTGAATACTTCCGGTTTGACCATTGTACCCATCAGTGTGATGGCGCTTCGTGCGGCTAACGGAGCGGTTAACCCATCGGATGTGTTTCTACCCATACTCTTGGCCACCTACTTCGCTACCCTAGCCGGATTGTTGTTCGTTTGTATTCGCCAACGGATTAATCTTTTGCAACCCGTTTTATTAGGTTGGTTAGGCGGCATTACGGCTATGATCGGGGCCTTGCTTTGGTGGTTTAGCCAAATGCCACAAGATCAGCTGGCGAGTGTATCTAGCGTATTCGGAAATGGTATAATACTCACCATCATCATCGCTTTTTTCTTGATGGCTGTTCGCAAGAAGCTGAATGTCTATGAATCCTTCATTGAAGGAGCGAAGGAAGGGTTTGAAGTATCAATCAAAATCATTCCATACTTAGTGGCGATATTGGTTGGAATCGGACTTTTTCGTATCAGTGGAGCCATGGATTTCTTGCTGGAAGGAATCGCGGGTGTTCTGCAATTAGATAAAACCTTAGTAGATGCGCTGCCCACCGCGCTTATGAAACCATTGAGTGGAAGTGGCGCACGAGGAATGATGGTGGAAGCCATGGAAACCTATGGTGCAGATTCATTCACAGGTAGATTGGCAAGTGTATTCCAAGGGTCCACGGAAACTACTTTTTACACACTGGCCGTGTATTTTGGTTCGGTTAGTATTCGGAAAACCCGTTATGCTTTGGGAGCAGGACTCTTTGCTGACCTGGTGGGCATCATCGCTGCGATCTTTATCAGCTATGTGTTTTTTGGGTAGCAGCGGCCAAAAAGGCGAGTTTTGAGTGGAATAGGCGGGCAACTGTCTCCCGATTCAGACGAGCTCATGGTTCGAATCAAAAATCAATCGATCCATGGCAGGCTTACCTACACCACCGAATAGATCATTGCCATTCCAAATAGTACAGAGAAAGGTGATATTATTCTAATCAGATTCGGATTCAGAAGATCGGCACACAAGAGTGCGTATTTATGATGAAGTCTCCGTGGCACGAAATAGAGGACTACAGAAGTGCCAATCATAAACCAACCGAAGTATTTAAAGATTTCTGGAAATTTTGAGAATTCTGAATACAAGATCAGAGCAGCAGCAGGTATCATTCGAACCGTAATCTCTGTGTAATTAATCAGGTTGGTGCTTCCTGCCTTTTTCAAATACTCTCTTGCCTTTTCTGGTTTCAATAGCATCAGTAGCCCAACTCCAATTAAGAAGATACCAAAGAGTATTACGATACACTTAGCTATGATTGTCATGAGTTATTCAGTTCCTTTCAAGTTTTATTTATAAATGATGCACAACGGCTCCGCTAAGAAGCGTGCGGATTAGAATCGTTCATGTCTTCCGTGTTGCAAAATAGTGAAGCAAGGCGAAAAACATGAATTTTACTGTTCACCGAGCATGCTTTCATAGGCTATGTTGGCACACGTGCTTTTTTTCTTTTTCTGGCTGAAGTGTAACCGTAACGTAGTGCAATAAATTGCAACAGTGCAAGTGGATAGTTTATTGCGGTCTTTTTGTTTGGGCTAAAAAGTCTGGGTCTTAGGTTCGCTTGCCAGTGACCCCTCAATAAGTCGATTTCCGTTTCGACTAAATCACCTAAGAAATTCTCAAAATCCAGTTAGCCAAGAAGTTCCACTAGCATTCAAACACTAATGCCTGTTCAAATATATCTGTAATGCAACGCGTGCATTAGGAATTTTATCCTCGAAAAATTTGGTCACTCTGCCACGACTCCCATTGGATATCGGATGAGTAATAGAAAACACCCTTATACCAAGACTTGGTTCCAAAGCTATGATCTTGTTCAACCAAATCGCAGTGCCAAGAGCCATGCTCCCATAATAGCGTGGTAACGAATTATTGTACCCTTTGCTAAAGACGCTCCCAAGTCCAACTGAAGGGTAAAGCGCAATCTTAGAATTCAAATTAATATAATACCTAGAGTAAATCGAGGGAGAAAACGAATGACGAGAGTTAGCCTGCGGTCGGCCTCCATAATTGAAGTAAAATGCAGGTGAAGCACCAACAACGAAATTTTTTGCAACAAACCAGCCTGCAGACGGGGCGATGTCAATTGAAACAAAGTTGGGCTGGTCTAGATTTAACCGTCCACTTCCACCAACCATAATTGTGTTTTTTGAAATTTGAGAGAATGAGGACAAGGCCAACACATTCATTAAAGTGACCATAATTGTTAGAGCAACGCTAGATATTTTTATGCTTTTAGTGAATTGTTCTTTAAGTTCATCAAACATAGTTAATGTCATATCCCGACTTGATTGCTTTCACACCATATAACAACTGTTATGAGGTATTATGACAGTCACCAATCTGCATTGGATAACTCGAAAATCGCAAGATCATTCCAACGATCCAGTGCCGGTGTAAGATTTAGGACTTCAATCGCATGATTTTAAGACCGTATCCAGCATTCAATTTTTAGATCCCGACAACAACATCCAAAAATAAAGCCCGCTTACACGGCCTTATTTGAAGTCGTTTTTGGAAGAAATGAAGGGTTGTGCATCAGTTACCTATGTTAGGTGCAGGCTTTTCTTTTTCTTTTTGAACTAGTGCCTTTAATTTTTTCATTCTCTCGGAGTAAATTCTATTTTGACTCTCAGTGTCATTTCGAAATACTAACTCAGTAAGGTTCAATTCTTGATCTTCAATTAGTATTGCTCCTCGAAAGTCTTCAGCTTTTTTCAAAGGGAATTTTCGGTCACCGATACTAATCTGAGTAATCCTGTCAATAGGAATTGAAATATAATCAGATATAGTTCCATTTTTTTCTGGTTCTGTCTTGGAGAAAATTCTTAATTCTCGAGACTTAATCATTGCTACTGGCCATTCAATAGTTTTAGTGTCATGTACTGCATACCGACCAAATTCTACAGTATTGTCGGTTCCCAGATTATGTTTTCTGTACGTACTCCTTCTATTTTTATTTTCATATCTAGATTGAATTATCAGGTAAACAATGCCAATAATTATAAGGATAACCGTCAATCCTCCTCCGCCTGTAGGATAGTCTTCGTCTGGTCTCCCGCCTCTTTGTGCATACAATGTGAGGCTTTGAAAAAGAGTGATGAAAAAGAAAATTATCAACCTTTTAACTATCGTAGTTACTTTCATTAGATTGAGATTGGGACGAAAAATCCTATTCCTTTAAGAATTGTCAGACCAGCAACACCGAATTCTGAATTCTGTGAAAATTGTAAAGAATCTTGGTCTTGCACATCTCCATTATTACTGACAAAATGAGCAGTGAATATAGAAAAGTCGTGTTCGTCAAGTGGCACTACAAACACTTTGAACTGGATGTCCTTGAATTCAACAGTTTCGCCATGTTTATTCTTTTCTTTTTGAGCTTCTTGATAAGTCATTTGTTCTATTTTTTGCTTGCACCTAAAATTGTATTTGGTTATAATAACTAATATATTTTTCAATCATTAGAGCCTAAAAGACGCTTGCTGTCTTGGTTTTGGGTTAATATTCGGTAAAGAGGATTGACGATTTTTTGCAAATCACGTGTGCTCAAATGGGTATAAAAGACCTTTGTTTCTATTGATTCACGTTCCAACATGGTTTGTATAAATCTATGGTTTGTCTGTGTTCCACGAAGTCAGCGATATTTTGAATAAGAGCCGTCTATCCATTCGATATCCAGTCCAAAAAAATAACGCTAAAATCTAAAAGGACAACTATGCGCAACCCAGCAGTGGCCACTCGCTACCTCGCTTAGCCCTTCACCAAATCCATTTCCTCCACCAAGTGACCAGCCCCAGCAAATTTGTCCATGATAAAAAGCACATAGCGTATATCAACAGTGATATTTCGACAAATGGTAGGGTTAAACATGATGTCACTCATCGTGCTCTCCCATGTTCGATCAAAGTTCAATCCAATCAGCTCGCCCTTGTCGTTAAAAACTGGGCTGCCGCTGTTTCCTCCTGAGGTGTGGTTGCTGGCTATGAAACACACTCGCATTTCGCCCGATTCATCCGCATACTGGCCGTAGTCTTTTTCCTCATAGAGCTCTTTTAACTTGCCCGGCAGGTTATACTCAGGGTTTGTAGGATCTTCTTTGGCGATAACACCCTCCAAGGTGGTGTAATGCAGATAATCTGCTCCGTCAAACGGAGAGTAGCCTTCCACCTTTCCGAAGGTAATTCGCAATGTTCCATTGGCGTCTGGATAGTAGGTTTTTTCTGGAATGACTTCCATTAATGCCGACATCCACACCCGCATCAAACTGTCCTGCGTTGGCACGTAGTTCATCATTTTGGGACGAGTTTGATCATAGTAATAATCACTGATTCGCTTGCTGAATGCAAAGGCTAAGTCTTTTTCTATTTTCTTGTAATCATTGCGCTTATAGCCTTCTAAGAAATCTTTCAACTTGGCTTCATCATCAAAGATGGTCTCCTCGTAAATGCGATCAACAAACTCATTCAAGGACTCCTTTTTGTCTTTTAACTTAATAGTGAAGAGTAGGGGAGGCTGGCCATCTAAGAAATGTCTGATTTGTGCTTTCATGATGTCTTCATCCACTTGCGCATCATAGTTTTTGAAATAGCCAAGCTTACCGAGTCGTTCCTTTACCCAAGCCTCAATTTCTTCATCGGGAACGTTCTTGTTTTTACTCATTTCAACCAACTCATTAAAGCCTCCACTGAAACGCAGAATTTCTGGCCCCATGTAGTAGAACTCGATAAAGTAATCGCGACTTATGTTATGGGGCTTGAGTTGCACATCTAGCGAAGACATTTCCAACAGAAGACTGCCATATTTTTCGTTCCATTCTTCGTTGTCTCGCACCCTGTCTTGAAAAACATTTTCTAGCGAATCCTTCTTAGCCACTGCTCTGTGGCGGATCAATCCCTTTGATTGTCCGATCCATTTCTTGTAAGCATTGCTGATGCGACTTTGTTTTGCAGCATACTGAATCTTGGTCAGTTCCGATCCTGCCATGCCCTTATCAATCACTCCTAATGAAGCTTCTCGCATGGCTAAGCGCAGCGGATTAATTACTTCTAATACTTCCTCAACGTTGTTTCCCGTAATGTAGTTTTCTGTGCGACCTGGAAATCCATAAACCAATGTGAAATCATTTTCGTCCACTCCATCCAAACTGACTGGCAAATGATAATTGGGCTTGAAAGGAACATTGTCCTCACTGTACTCTGCTGGTTTGTTGTCCTTATCGGCATAGATTCTAAATACACTGAAATCACCTGTGTGTCTTGGCCAAACCCAGTTATCGGTGTCAAATCCGTACTTGCCAATGCTTGATGGTGGAGCTCCCACTAATCGAATGTCTTTGTACTCTTCGTTGATAAAAAGCAAAAACTGATTTCCATAATAGAAAGGTCGGATATAGGCGGAATAGTGTGACCCTTCAGTCGCCTCAGCAACAATCTTTTCTGTTTGCGTTTTAATCATAGCAGCACGTTCCACTTCTGTGGCATCTGCTGGCAAGTCCTTCAAAATTTCTGAAGTAACATCCCTGATTTCTTTAATGATGGTGGCGGTCATATCTGGATTTTCCAATTCCGCATCATGGTTTGCAGCCCAAAATCCATCCTTCAAGTAGTTGTTCTCAAGAGAACTATGGGCTTGAATTCTGCTGTAACCACAGTGGTGGTTTGTCAATAAAAGCCCTTTGTCACTTACCAGAACTGAAGTGCATCCTCCGTTAAAATGCACCACTGCATCCTTGACACTGCTTTGATTTATGGCATACAACTCTTCAGCACTGATCTTCATACCCATGGCGGCCATGTCGTCTGAAACCAGCGACTTGATCATAGATGGAATCCACATTCCTTCCGTAGCAGAAATTGGGGTGGTGGTCGAAAAAATTGCAATTAGGGATAAAATGCTCCCCACTATTTTCATTTTCATACGTCAGTCTTCTAATTGATCTCCTGCAAAAGAAACATATTTGCAGGGTAGTTCATACCCAACTATTAATTCAGCTTTATGAAACATACGATTTTGACCCTAGGTCTTTTAATCGGATTTGGAGTTACACAACTCCTTGGACAGTCTCTTCCAGATATTGAAAAACACACCACAGGTCAACGATCTGAAATAAGATCAGTGCCTAAAGTGGCCTCTTTGAAAGGCATTCAACCACAAGACGAGTGGCAAACGTTGATGAAGAAGGTGGCCATTTATCACACCAAAGGAGATTCAGTAGATGCGCTGAAAGCATTGAGTCAGGTGAAAAAAGCCAATGCTGAGATTGGAGTAGGTATTGATAACCCAGGAGGCCGGGCCGTTACTCCAGTAATTGGAACGGGTATCAACGGTACGACCATGAATAGTTACACTCCACCGGATAATACGATGGCAATATCGAACGGTGGACGGATTGTAGCTGCTGATAACGAAGACATATCCTATTTCAATGAAACAGGCACCAACACTGGAGTTCAGACTCACTCTGGATTCTTTAGTGGATTTTCAACAAGTTCTTACTTATTCGATCCTAAGTTGATATATGATGCTGAGGAAGATCGATTTATCTATGTCTTATTGCATGGAAATTACTACACAAACTCTAAGATTTTTGTTTGCTTTTCTAAAACAAACGACCCCGAGAACGATGGCTGGGAGATCTACGAATTACCAGGAAATCCATTAAATGATGTGAGCTGGACAGATTATCCGAGCATTGGTTTGAACGAAAACGAATTATTCATCTCAACGAACCTCTTTTATAGCGGTGGTGGATTCAACGAAACGGTTATTTATCAAATCGACAAATTCGATGGATACAATGGATCATCTTCCTTAGACTATGTCTTGTGGGACGGCATTTTCGATGCGAATGGCGGTCGCGCTTTCACCGTGGTTCCTGCTACTTATGGTCAGCAAGGTACTTATGGTCCAAACATGTATTTCGTAAGCTCAAGGTCAGGCGGAGGAAGTAGGTTTTACTACTATGAGATTACAGATGATATTAATGGAAATGCTCAAATGTATGTGGATGATATCATTGTTAACTACAGCATCGCTGGTGATGCGAATCAATTAGGTTCTAGCAGCTTAGTAGATGTTGGAGATTGCCGAGTTCAAAGTGCATTTTTCTTGAATGGTACTATCCACACAGTGCACGCAGCTTCCTACCAAAACTCAGGATATAATGGAATTAACTATTATCGGATTCCTGTTGATGCACCCACCTTTTATGAAACAACATCCTTCGGTCAAACTGGATTTGATTATGCCTATCCAAGCATCGCGTCTTTTGGCCTTGGTGAATGTGATAAAAGCGTGATGATTGGGGCGCTTCGAAGCGGTTCAACCATTTATCCAGAGATGCGAGTGATGAATTGCGATCAAGACATGCAATGGTCTTCATCCTCTCAAATCGTTGCTGGTAATTCTCCAATTAGTTTTATTGGAAATCCAGAACGCTGGGGCGACTATACCAGCATGCAACGCAAGCACAACGCCAATGCACCAGAAGTGTGGATGAGTGGTTGCTTCACAGTCGGGAATAGATATCGAACTCGTATTGCAGAAATAAAAGGGGACTATGAGCCGGCAGAGGGGCCAACGGTGGATTTTTATTCCAATGATTCTGTCGGGGAACCAACGTTTACGATCAATTTCTATGATAATTCCGCTGGTAACCCAACGGCTTGGGAATGGAGATTTGAAGGTGGAACCCCAAATACATCGACTCAACAGAATCCACTAGTGAGTTATTTGGATACAGGATCCTTTGATGTGAGCCTTACTGCATGGAATGACGACTGTTTTGATTCCCTTCTCATTGAGGACATGATTCAAGTTCAAAAGCTAACTCCAGATACTGACACTGTTGTCTTGAACGGAGGCTTCACTGTATATGTGATTGATGGTGATACCTTTCAAACTTGGGGTGGAGAGCTTGTGCCATTGGGGCAGGAGGAGTTGATGACTCTAGATAACAAGGTTTATCCAAATCCCATCTCATCGGCCGAAATGATGTACATAGACATTGAGTTGTTATCTGGAATGTACATTGATGCTATCATCTATGACATGAGTGGACGTGAAGTGAAGAATCTCTTTAGTGACTACGTCAAAGCGGGTAAACATCAGCTCGGCTTTAATAAGCTGGCTCTTTCTAGTGGTAACTATGTGCTTCAGGTAAAAAGTGAATCAACAATATTGATCAATGAGAAGATTATTGTTCAGCGCTAGTCTGCTGATTTTTGTTGGATGCTCTAGTCGAAAGAGCGAAATGGCGAAACCTGAGGCAGAACCTCGGCCTTCTGTTGAATTAGAGGATGCTCCAATAAACGAGCCGACACCTGAAGTAAAGAAGGCTGAACAGCAAACCACCAGCAATGGACCTCAGCGCAAAACTGCTGGTAAGGCTGTGAAGTCTGAATCAACGACTGAGATGAATGATGATCATAAAGAAATGCCTTCTCATGGATCTCCTGATCAAGAGAAGATTGATAGCATCAAACAGGCTAAACAGAAGGACAAGAAGTAATTATACTTCAATCATTCCATGTTGAAGTGTTTTCACTTCTCCATTTGCGGTCAATAATTTGATTGGTTCTGCGGATAGCAGTCTGGTTCCCTTTTCATCAATTCGAATTCCACATCCTTCAGGCAGGCAAACAACTGGAATGTCATTGATGGCGCTATATTCTTCCAATCTCATTAATCTGGATTCGCCTCCATGTCCTGCAATGGTCTGCTCTGTAAAATGTGGATTAATTTGAAAATTTATCAAGTTCAATGCATCAAAACTGGTGGGTTCTATAATTGGCATATCGTTCGTGGTTTTAATCGTTGGACAAGCCAAATTAGAACCTGCGCTCCATCCTATGTATGGAGTGTTATCGTTCATGACTTTGCTTCTGATCGAATTTACAAGACCAAGTTTTTGAATGGTGTGTAGCAAGTGGAATGAGTTTCCGCCACCGACCAAAATAGATTCGGCAGATTCAATTGCTTTTGTTGGATCATCAGCATGGTGAATGGATCGCACATTAATGCCTTTTACTTGCAGCACCTGTTGAACCTTGGCTTCGTAATCGTCATAACTGAAATTTACGGCCGCATAGGGTATAAAAAGACAGTTTCTGACATCTCCTAAAAATCGATCGATGTAATCGAGTGGCCAATCCAAATATGGTTGTCCAACATTAGTGGAATTGCTGAGAAGTAAAAGGTTCATTGTTTGGTAAAGTTTAGACTAGTGCAAAAACATTTCACACCTTTGAAAGCATTCAAAACTAACGTATATCATGAAATCACTAATCTACTTTACACTCTCGCTTGTATTGCTTTCTTCCTGCGGAGAAACGATCAAAGGAGATGGGAATCTTGTGACAGAAGAAAGACCCATGGAAGCCTTTACCGAGTTGAAAGTTTCTGGAATGTTCACAGTTGTGTTGATCCAAGGCGAACCGAAAGTGGTTATTGATACGGACCAAAACTTGTTAGAGCATATTTCGACTACGGTAGATAAGAACAAATTGACATTGTCTTCTAATAACAAGATGCTCCAAACCGATCAGTTGGTGTTGACCGTATATTATCGCAGCATTGAGGAGGTTGATCTATCGGGTGCTTGTGATTTAGAAACTTCAGGAAGCATAAATGGTGAATCATTTGCCTTAGAAGTATCGGGTGCTGCGGAGGCTGACTTGACGTTGAATGTGACGAATTTCGAATTAGAATTAAGCGGAGGTGGGGATATTGATTTAAAAGGAATAGCAAATAATGTTGCCATAGGAATCAGCGGTGCAGCAGAGGTGAACGCCTTTGAATTGGAAAGTAAAAAGGCTAATATTTCCGTTTCCGGAGCCGGTGAAGTTGAAATCAATGCTTCAGAAGAGCTTGATGTAGATATTTCTGGAGCAGGAGAAATTACCTACATCGGAAATCCAACAATTAAGAAAAATATATCAGGGGTTGGAGAACTCAAACAAAAATAGATCGAAGGAAATGACGAAGTTTTTTTGTGTGGTAATAGGCCTACTAGCTTATCAAATTGGATTTTCTCAGATCAGTAACCCTGAGGATATGCGCTTACTAGGCGATGGGTTTCAGACTATTTTTTGGGAAAATGGATCCAAGTATTATGGTGAGATCTATGAAGGTGAGTTTAGCGGCAAGGGAACCATGGTTTGGGCTGATAGTAGCTTTTACGAAGGGCGTTGGCAAAACGGAATGCGACACGGTAAAGGAACGATGCAATGGCCTGATGGTCGCAAGTATATTGGACGTTGGAAAAACGATGACCCAAATGGTAAGGGGCAGATGGAGTGGCCCAATGGTCAGTTATATCGAGGTCAGTTTAAAGAAGGAAGAAGGTCAGGCAAGGGGAAAATTAAATACCCCGATGGCACCATCTGGAAAGGGGAATTCGATAACGGAAAACCGATAAAAGATTAGGTTGAACTGATTTTATGGATGTCATTATTATCCATTTCGATTTCATCCTTTATGTGTTCCATTTTTTTGGCAAGTAGAGCAAACACCTTCGTTTCTGGAGTCATTAGTTTTTGAAAGGCATCTTCATCGCCATCTCCGGCCATTGCCATTAGATGCAACAGATTAAAGTTATTTGTCTTTAGCCAAGTCAAGGCGTTTTTATTCCCTTCAATGCCATTAATTAATGCCATCAGATGCGGAAAACCATTGGCCAGCAACCAATCTCTTGAACGATCTTCATTTCTGAGGGCATAGCGAAATAGTGCGAGTTCTGGAAAACCATTTTTCATGAACCATTCTGTGATTTTTTGGTTTCCATCAATGCATTCTCCCCAAGCAACTAAAACCTTGGCTTCATATTGTAACCCTTTTGGTGTGAGTTTCGTCATAGAAATCAATATTGTTTCTAGGTCATTTCTTCTGGAATAGAAATTACCTTTGGTTTTCATTTCAAAGATGTCAAAAATCAATTGGAAATATACAGGTGTAGCTGCGGTCTTGACTTTTATTGTCATTTCAGCATGCGAACGCACATGGACTTGCCGTTGTGAAAATTATGACGGACAATTTGAATATGTCATCATTGAAAAAGCGAAGGAAGATGAGGCAATTGAAGTGTGTGATAGTCTAACAGGAACTGATTTGAACGGTGCATTAGTGAGACGATGCGAATTGAACGGAAAGTATAAAGGCCCGACTATATAACCATGAAAATCGTAATACTAATTCTTCGAATCCTTTTGGGATTGATTTTCATCGGTTCAGCAGCACTCAAACTGTTTCCTATCGAGGCCTTCGAATTAGTTTTAATCAAACAGGTTGGTTTTTCGTGGGCTGCGGCTCCATTTTTTGCAAGACTGATCATCCTATTCGAATTTGCACTTGGTATTGCGCTCGTTTTTGGATGGAAGGCTAGGCTTACAATATGGGCAAGTTTAGCTATGCTGGCATTTTTTACTCTATTCCTCGGTTATCAAATAGTTATTGGGGCTGGCGATGAAAACTGTGGATGTTTTGGTGAATTAATTCCGATGGACGCTCCTACCAGCATTGCTAAGAACTTAATCTTAATTGCTTGGTCACTCGTTCTCCTTTGGCAGTTTCACTTTCACAAGAATTGGAAGTATAGTTGGATCAATTTGATAGTAACCTTTATAGCCATCCCAGCCTTGTTTCTAGCCTTACCATTACCTGAAGTGGATCTAAACAAAGAAGCAACAATTGGCAATGAACTCGTTGAAATTCTTGATTCTGACTTAGAATGGGATTTGAACGAAGATGACAAATTAATTGTGGTGATGATGGCGAAATGTGTCCATTGCAAGCAATTGGCCTCATTGCTCTCTACATTAGAACCTACCAAGGCTCAATCCACTTTGAGAATAATCGTCTATGGATCGGATGAGAGTATCCAAGAGTTTGTATTAGAAACTGGAATCGAATCATTTCAAGTCAAGCGAAGTGCTAACCGAAATTTATTGCAAGCAATAAATGGCACTTTTCCAACGGCTATGCTTGTTAAAGAAGGAGACATAGTATCCAATTGGACCGGATCAGAATTGAATATTAACCTTCTTTCTAAGGTGCTACAGAATAAAGAATAGGACTTGAATTATTACCATTGCTCGTTATGAAGAACCTTTTGAAATTTGCTGTTGTATTTGTTGTTCTAGCATTTGCAAGTATGTCTTGTAAGCGTTGCTATCAATGTGTTGTGCGTGAAGACGCGAGTGACAGCCTGAGATGGGCTTACAAAGAGGTGTGTGTATCCAAGAAGGACTACGATGCCTACAAGGATGTTTGCAAAGAAGCTGCTGAAAATGGTTCTGATGAGACTACGACATTGTATTGTGATTGTGCAGAAAACCTAGTAATTGAATAAGTAATGAAACAATTAATAATTCTATTAGGAACCATTTTCATCCTTGGTAGTTGCGACAAGTGTCACGTTTGTGTGGTTAAAGATCAAGATAGCATTACTCGCTATGAATATCCTGAGGTGTGTGGTTCCAAAAAAGAATTAAGTGCCTATGCCGATCAGTGCGAAACGGAATACGGTAAATACAACCAGACATGTGCTTGTGGTGAAGCTCCGTAGTTTCAACCTTTACATATTCGCTTACATATTCGTACTTTTTGGTTGTGAGGAGGATACACCGCGCGATGTGCCTGTTGTTCACGATGTTCCCATCGAAGCACAAGCTCCCGAATTGCTCGATTCGACCAGTATCATTGCTATTGAAGATTATTTCACCAAGCTATTTGACGAAGGGAAATTTAACGGTGTGGCTTTATTCCATAGGGATAGCAAGCAATATGCGTTTGCAAAAGGCTTAAAAAGTTTTGAAGGAACCGGTGATTCATTAACCATTCAGGATCAATTTCAATTGGCTTCCTTATCCAAGCCATTCACGGCATATGCTGTCTTGCAATTGATTGAAAGAGGATTAATAAACATGGAAGATTCATTGACTGAATTTTTGCCCTGTACACCATACAATAACGTCACCATTAGGCACTTACTAACGCATACAAGTGGTATTGGTTATTACGCTTATGTGACGGATAGCTTATGGGATAGTCCTGAAAACATGATGAGCAATGCAGACTTGCTCACAATGATGGAGTGCAAGGAGATACCCAACTATTTCGCACCATCCAGATACTTTGATTATTGCAATACGAACTATGCGCTGCTAGCCAACGTAATAGCCAATGTTTCGGGAATGCCATTTCATGACTATATGAATACTCACGTTTTTGAGCCCTTAGGCATGGAACATTCGGAAATTATGCAATCAGAAACTAGGGATGCCACTATGTATGACGTACAAGGTCATTTTCCAAATCGCGAATCAAAATTGCCTTCTTATTTAGATGGTATAGTAGGTGATAAGGGCATGTATAGCACGCTAGATGATCTATTGAGGTTTTACCAAGCCAAGGGCACATCTCAGTTTGTAAATGATTCCATTTGGAACGAAGCAACAATGCCCCAAGAAAAATATGGTAGAAATCTGTACTATGGATATGGCTGGAGAATAAAACCGATTCAGAATGGAGATACCTTGGTATATCACAATGGCTGGTGGAGAGGATTTCGCACTTATTTCTGGATGTCGAAAAAAACGGATAAAGTTTGTATTGTCCTAACCAATTGGGTACGGGGCGGATATCTTAATCAAAAAGAAGTTTGGTTGTTGTTTTAGTAAAACTCTTTTATCATTGAAGTTGTTACACTAACCAATGAATACTGAATCGAAGGAAATAGCGATGTTCCCGCTCAATATTTTACTCCTCCCTGGGGAGCAACTTCCGCTGCACATATTCGAGCCAAGGTATCGGCAATTGTTTGATGAAGCAGAACAGAACTCCACTCCATTCGCCCTCCCTTATAGTAAGAATGGAGTCAAGCTTGCTTCAAAATGTAAATTACTTCAGGTTACAAAGAGATTAGCCGGTGGTGTTCGAGATGTGATAATAGAATGCACCCATTTGCATTCACTTGAACGTCAGGAACCCTTATTTGCAACAAAACTGTACCCAGGTGGAGTGATTGGAGCGGAAATAGAATTGAGAAATGAGAAACTTGCGACAATAGAGCTTTTGGAACTATTCGCAGATTTCATTGAAATTAAATATGGTAAGCGACCTGTTTTGGAGGAGATTCTCCGCTACAGAACCGTGGATGTGGCAGCATGCATAGCCATGAGCAACGAGGATAAAACTCGATACGTAATTGCTCAAAATGAGTTAGAACGTGAGCGTTTGTTAACCGGTTTGATCAAATACATGCACTTTCTATACTTCCAAGAAGCACAAGCTGAAAATGGGATTTTGCTGAACTAGACTACTGAGATACGCAAGTAGCTCCTTGCCCTTCACGTTCGTCAATTTCAGATTGATCAGCAGTACATATTTCTTGCGATTCACTTACTGTGTCTGTAGGAGTGCTTCCAGAATATAAAATAACGTCTTCAGAACACTCATAACAAGTTGAGCAACTCGTAAGTGCTAAAGCGGCTATTGCGATAAAAACTAAAACTAGATTTTTCATAAGGTTGGGTTTTGAGCGTATTTGCCAAGTATCATACCAAAGGTAAAATCAGCGACTCATAAAGCTCCGCATATTGAGGTGAGATTTTTGGCAGATCAAATTTCATCGCTTGAACACGCGCATTTGCTTTAAATTTTTCGAGCTCGCTATCGGTTTTTAGAATGGATATTGCATTTCTAGACATGGAATCTATATCGCCTACATCACTCAGGTAACCACTAAACCCATCTACATTCACTTCAGGAAGTCCACCAGTATTGGTGCTTATAACAGGTACTCCGGCAGCCATAGCTTCTAGCGCGGCTAATCCAAAGCTTTCTGTTTCAGATGGCAGAATGAATAGGTCAGCGTTGACTAAGAATTGTTCGATTTTTTTTGTTTTACCGAGGAAATGAATTCGATTGCAGATGCCTAAGTCACGGCACATTTTCTCCACATTATTTCTTTCGGGGCCATCACCAATCATCAATAGCTGAGACGGCACTTCCTCAATGATTTTTGCGAAAACCGAAACGACATCTTGCACGCGTTTCACTTTTCTGAAATTGCTTAAGTGCATGACCAAACGCTCCCCATCTGGCAAGTATCGTTCACGTATTCCGTTCGGCTTGAATTTTTCGAAATATCGATTATCAATAAAATTTGGAATGACCTTGATCTCACGATTGATATTAAAAAACTGTAATGTGTCTTTTTTCAAACTTTCAGAAACCGCAGTTACCGCATCACTATTGTTGATGGCAAAAGTGATTACTGGTTCAAACGAGGCGTCCTTTCCTACCAGAGTAATATCAGTGCCATGGAGAGTGCAGACTATTGGAATATAAATGCCTTCCGTTTCCAGTATCTTCTTGGCCATGTAAGCTGCAGATGCATGAGGTATGGCATAGTGAACATGCAGTATATCCAATCCTTCATTTTTAACAACACTGACAAGCTTTGAGGTTAAAACCAGCTCGTAGGGTGAATAGTCGAATAGGGGATAGTCACTTACTGCAACTTCATGGTAATAGACATTTGCTGCATATGGGTCAAGCCTAACGGGCTGAGAATAACTGATAAAATGCACAGAGTGACCTTCATTTGCCATTTCTAGGCCTAATTCTGTAGCGACAACTCCACTACCTCCAAATGTTGGGTAACATACTATTCCGATCCGCATTGCTTTCCTTTAAGGGTACAAACAAACAATAATCAAATCAGTTCGTTGTGGTAGATTCCGATCAAAATTGGCTTGCTGTGGAGTCATCGGGTTGACTCTTTTCGATGGCGTCATAGAATACCTGCTGTATGTCCGTTCTGACATTCATGTGAGCTAATTTTTTGTTATCAGCGTTAGGGTAAACTCGATTCGATAAAAAGACATAAACCACTTTTTGATCTGGGTCGACCCATGTTACAGTACCGGTGAAACCTTGATGACCAAAGGCATCTCTAGAAGTACATCCGCAAGATGGACCAGAGCCTCCATTTGTCAATGGCTTATCAAATCCAGCTCCGCGTCTATTGTTATTGTCGCAAAACTGACAGCGAACAAAATCTTGAATAATAGTGCTATCGAAATAATGAACACTACCATAATCTCCACCGTTCAAATACATCTGCATTAAGATTCCTAAATCATTGGCATTGGAAAACAATCCAGCATGACCGCCTACTCCGCCAAGCATGGCCGCACCAGGATCGTGCACATCACCATGAACTAACTGTTTTCTAAAATAGCGGTCATATTCTGTTGGAGTAATCCGTGCTTTATCAAATCTTTCTAGTGGACGATATCCCATCGTGGTCAATCCTAATGGCTTGTAAATTTTGGTGTTTAAATAATCGTCCATCGGCATTCCGGATTGCTTTTCGATAATTCGAAGAGCGAAATAGTATCCGACATCGCTGTATTTGTATTGCTTTTCTGCCTTTATTGGATGATTGATGATTTGTCGAAACATGCGATCAGACTGATCGGCTCGGATGTATAATTCTCTGGCCACGCGCAATGAATAGGTCTCGTTTTGAGCAATGCTATAGATGTCATATCGTGGTACTCCTTTTTGCAAAGTAGAAGCATAAAATGGAATGAATGCAGGAAGCCCGGCTTGATGTGCAAAGATATCTCTCATTCCCATGTTCATGTATGCTGTTGTATCCACCCATTCGCTCAAATAGTCACACAGGCTATGGTCAAGGTTAAAAAGTGAGTCTTGGTTTAACTTCATAAGTCCAGCCATAGACCCTGCTATTTTAGTGATCGAAGCCAAGTCATAGAGATCGTCCTTATTTACCGTATCCTTTGATTCGTAAGTATGGTGTCCAAAGGCCTCGTTTACCACAACCATTCCATCTTTAGCAAACCAGACTTGCGCTCCAGGACAGGCTTTTTCCTTAATGGCATTTGCCACAATTCCATCAATAGGATGCAGATATTCACTCTTTATTCCAACCTCTTCAGGAATTCCGTATGCCAACCTGGTTTTTTCCGTGTCGATTCCGAACTCACGTTCGAATGTGTCACCAACTTTACGCTTTAACCTGCCAGAAAATGGTCGCCCACCAAATATTTTTTGAATTGTGAAGTCTAGGGTTAATACGTTGGACTCGTGGCCAGTAATAACCGACTCAAGGGTAGGGATGTTGCTGACAAATAGCAGCGCCTTGGTATTTCCATACCAAGAGAATATCGTGCTTTGCTTGTATGCAATACGCTCAATTATACTTTGGTAGTTTTCGCTTATACCATATCGCTTACGCGCCAAGTTTTCCTGCGGAGAAGCTAGCATGATGACTAGGTTATAGTCATTCTGAATCCTTTCAAAGGATGCAAAATCCTCTTCTAGATGATCGAATCGGATGGAGTAGATATCTGCTGCCGAATACCTTTGCACCAATTCTGCGGTTAGATCTGTAGGATCATCCGCTATTCTTATGTAGGCAATATGAAGGCTATCTAAACCACGCAGTGGAATTCTGTTGTGTTGATTTCGAAGTAGGGTTAATGATGATTCGATCAGTGCTCTATTAGCAAGTTCAAGTTCTATGCTAATGGTAGAGCTGTCTTTTTTCTTCGGTTGATTTCGAACTGACCAAATCTTTGCTTGGATAACTCGTTTGCATTTCTTGTTAATGTCTTCCCTAGAAAGCAAACCTAATTCGATGGCTTGGTTTACATATTCAATATAGTCTGCCAGATTTTCGTCAATAATAGTAACGTCATTGCCTGCTATAAAACCCCTCGTGGGATTAGGGACGGTGTCAGAGTGGTGTTGAGAAAGATCAGCCCACACCAATCCATTAAATCCAAGCTTAGTTTTTAAAACATCATTAGCCAACTGTGACTCGGAAGCTAAAAAGCTTGTGCCAGAATCCAATGCTGGAATCAAAACATTACTGGTCATGATGTTTTGAATGCCTTCGTTCACAAGACCTTTATAAGGTTTCAATTCATTTTTTATTGGTGAATTTTCACTATGAATATTTGATTCATCATTCGTGAGTTGATGATAATTTCCAACAACTGGAGAAATACCAGCTGAACGAAAACCGTGCACTGCTGCGATGGCATAGGTCATTGTTGTGGTAGGATCATCGCTAAACGAATGTCTAGATTCGGCCGCATCTTGGTCAATAGAAGTAAGACTCAGCGATGGCCCAAGAATGAAATTGAAACCATTTGACCGAAGAAGATTCCCCACTGTATGTGTATAGCGACTCACCAAGCTCGGATTATTCGATTCGGCTAGTTGTTGTTCAGATGCGAATCCTGAATTGTCCTTCAACATGTTATACCCTTTAAAATAGGGGATGCCATTTGGGTCAACGGACCCCATCGATTCAGCGGAATCAAGATGGTCAAATAGATAGCCACCAGCATATGGTTGGTTTTTACTGCCATTCCGGACGATAAATAACTGGGCAATACGCCCATTATCATCCAAGCGCACCATGACCGAGTCTGCCGCGTCTAACGTGACCGGAGAGAATGGGTGCATTCGAACCTCGTCATTATCCGGAGGTATTCCAGACAACAAAGCGAAGCACGTAATCATCAGCGCAATGGACTTGAGTTTCAATGACATTTTATTCAAACACATATAAAATGAATGTATGGACATAATACGAACTGAAAAAGTCCATTTACAGTACTTTTCATCAACCGATTGTTACAATAAATTATCGTGTTTTTACGAAGAGATTATTTCAATTAGGTTTGTCAAATGATTCGGTTTTTATTCAAACAACCACAACCCAAGCGTTTAAGTTATCGCCCTCGATATTTCGATGAAACAAAAGAGTATCTAGAGGGCAGAAAAGCGGCAATTAGGCAAGAACTGGACCGCGAACAAAGCGGTGATGGTGGTGAAGGATTTAGAAGCAGATTGAGCCATAGTTGGAGAGCCAAGCAAAATCGAAAGGCGGCAACTTCGTCTAATCGAAACGTGCTGATCATCGCGGCTATCTTGGCGGCTATTGCATATTACCTCATCCTTGGATGATTTTTCTTTGATATTATTATTGATCCTAGCAACGCTGATCCAAGTATTGATCGTGGTTGCTTATGTTTTTACTGTCATTTATCTAAAAGTATATGAGCATTCGAATAGGGATGTAGAAAAGTCTGAATTGCCCTTCATTTCGATTATAATAGTAGCGCACGATGACCTTGAAATGCTGGCGAAAAATTTGCCTCATTTTTTCGCTTTAGATTATCCTGACTACGAGGTAGTACTCGTGAATGATAGAAGCACTGATGGTACTCAAGAATGGTTGAATACACTGGCTTTGAAACACGATAAACTGACAATTGTATCCGTATCAAAGGATGTTGAAAACCCAGGTAAAAAAACTGCGATCGTGAGGGGTATTGCTTGTGCAAAATCCAATTTCTTGGTTTTTTCAGATGCCGACTGCTACCCCGCAAGCAACGACTTGCTGCTCAATTTTGGAAAATCGTTTTCCAAAGGATATGAATTGATACTAGGGTTCGGTTTGTTTGAATCCACAGATAAGTTTTCTAATATTCTTTATCGAATTGAATCTGTAAAAATCGCTTTGCGATATAGTTTGGCGGCAATCATTGGCAGGCCTTACATGGGTGTAGGTCGATCCATGGGGTACACTAAGTCGTTGTTTACCAAAGTGTCTGGCTTTACATCTCACAGTCACATCAAGAGTGGTGACGATGACCTGTTTGTTCAATCTATTCCTAGAGGAACCAAAACCAAGGTTGTGCCACAGGCACTGACAATCTCTGAGACTCCATCAGGTTTTATGTCATGGTTTTTGCAAAAACAAAGACACCTATCTACCGGGAAATTATACAGATTTCATACAATTTTGGTTCTCGGTTTGATTGAATTATCTGAATTGTTATCCATTATTGGTGTTTTTACATTGTTCTTAGTTCGAATTGATTCTCAATGGTTTGTTTTATTCAGCTTGATCCTTTTACGATTGGGGCTCTTAGCAGTTTTGATCTCAACCATCAATTCCCTAATACATTATAGATCAGTTAAATTGAAAGAAATTTGGCTTGAATTATTCTTGTCCATTCTTAATCCATTATTTTCGGTCGCTAGCCAGCTACGGCAATCAGAGGAATGGATTCGAAGAAAGTAAGTGAAAGTGCAAAAAGAGATTTAGGTCTGGTGGATCGAGCCCTAAATGGCGATCAGCGCGCCTACACTGAGCTTATGTCCTTGTATCGAGACAGTGTTTTTTTCATGATGAAAAAGATGATTGCCAATACAGATGATGCCGAAGATTTGACCATTGAAGCCTTTGGGAAAGCATTCAAACGCCTTGCGCAGTATAGTCCGGACTATGCCTTTAGTACTTGGTTGTTCAAAATTGCATCCAATAATTGCATCGACTTTCTCCGTAGGAAGAAACTGGGGTCAACTATGAGCTTAGATGCCGGATTTGACTCCAGCGATGATCAGGAGGGAAGTATTGATGTAGAGTTTTCTGTATTGGATCCAGAACAGGCCTTGATGAAAGAACAGCGAATAGATGAAATGCATCGAATAGTAGAGCAGCTTAAGCCAAAGTACAAGCAATTGGTAGAGATGAGGTATTTCAAAGAGTTGAGCTATGAGGAAATATCTGTAGAGTTGGACCTTCCCTTAGGAACGGTAAAGGCGCAGTTGTTCAGAGCTCGCGAGTTAATGTTCGAGATTCTAAAACACACTAAAAATACCATCTGATTGAAGGGAGTTGAATTGATCCGTCATCACCTTGAGTGGGTTACGGATGAGCAAGCCGAAAAACTGACTCAGTTTGTGGAGATTTTTCTGAGAACGAATGAGCAAATTAACCTTGTGTCTCGAAAGGATACTGAACACATTTGGACTCGACATATCCTGCACTCACTTTCAATAGCAAAAGCCGTAAAATTTATGGATGGGATGGATGTAGCTGATGTTGGAACTGGTGGTGGTTTGCCAGGAATTCCATTGGCCATATTGTTTCCTAATGTCCAGTTTACCTTAATTGACTCTATTGGTAAGAAGATTAAATGCGTGAATGAAATGATTGAAGAACTGGGGTTGGAAAACGCGAAAGGCTTATGCACGCGTATGGAATCAGTTGATCAAAAATTTGATTTTGTGGTGAGTAGGGCGGTTAAATCTTTACCCGTAATGCACGGATGGTTAAAGGGCAAGATTAAACAAGGATCTTCAGGTGAAGTCCCGAATGGGTTGGTGTATATTAAGGGCGGTGATTTTCAGCAAGAGCTTGACGAAATTGGCTGTAGGTACCGCTATTGGTATTTGGATGAATGGTTCGATGATCCATTTTTTGAAACCAAGAAAATTGTTTGGATTAATTTATCCTCTTAGTTCAGCACCTTAAACGTAAGCTCTTTCAAAAGTTGTTCGGAAGATTCTCCGTAGGCGGAATTAACTCCTTTCATTCTGGCGTCATACTCCCTGCAGAGACTGATGATTTGGGCGACTTGTCTTTGGGTGAAATTTCTACTCGTTGCAGCTATTTGTTTTACCGCAAAAGGGCTTCGCATTCCTAATTCTCTCGCGGCAGTAGTGGGATCTTTCGATTTCAAACTTTGATATATCATAACCTTGCTGAAATGGGCGAATAGACTAGAAATAATCAGTAAGAACGGATTGTTCTTTTCGTTTTTACCCAGAAACTGCGCGATTTTGTAGCTTTTCAATGTATCCTTCGCGGCAAGGGCGTTCACATATTCGAACACATTATACTCCTTGCTTACTCCAATCAATCGATGAACGTCATCTATACTAATCTCCTTGGAAAGCGGAACCGTGATACTCAGTTTGCCCAATTCCATCTCAATTTTTTCTAGGTCATTGCCTAAATATTCAGCCATTAAATTCGAAGCGTGCGGATTGATTCGATATTTCATTTGTTTGACGAAACCCGATATCACTTCAAGAAGCTCATTATCGTAGTGTCGTGTTGATGCAAATACAACTCCTGTATTCTTTATCGCACTGTACCATTTCGTTTTCGCATCTGCGGTTTTGTATTTCATGTCTATAACCATGATGGTTGTTGCCATCGGGTTTTCGAAATAACTTAGCATATCTGCCCATCGACCAGAATAATCCTGTGCTTCTCGAACAATCACCACTTGTCGTTGAGCCATCATTGGAAAGCGTCTCAATGTTTCCAATAGGCTGTCTTTGTTCAAATCACGACCATAAAAAATATTCAGATTGAAATCGCGCTCGTGTTCTTCGAGTGCGTGTTCTTCAACGAACTTGCTGATTTTGTCAATGTAATACGGCTCTTCACCGTGCAGTAAGTACACTGGTTTATAGTCGCCACGCTTTAACGCTACCAATATGTCCTGATACTGCTTTACATTCGCCATGGATAATACCTATTGAGTCATTGATTGATCGCAACAAATTTCCTCCTTTAGATTTGCCACCATACGCGGCCAAAGTTAGAAGCGCTGAGCAGCAGATTCAAATCTTTGATCGATTTCGTAAAAAATATTTGCTTTTGACTCCAGAAGAGTGGGTCAGACAGCACTTTGCGAATTTTCTAAACACTCGATTTAAAATCGCGGAGTCTCGAATAGTTTTAGAATCTGAAATAAAATATGGAAAGGTTCGTATACGTCCTGATATAGCTGTAATAGATCAGAACAATACGGTGCTTCTAATTGTTGAATGCAAGGCACCTGCGGTGATTTTGGATGAGAGTGTTTGGATGCAAACCATAACATATGCGTCTGTTTTAAATCCTAAATTCTTAGCACTTACGAATGGAATACAGCATAATTATTTTCAGTTCCAACCAGAAACAAAGAACTTCGTCTCTATTGATGAATTGCCATGTCTAAATTGAGATCCGTATATATAGTTGTGATGTTGCTTTTTGCCGTAAATGTTTCAATTGGACAAAAAGTAATCAGAGAGACCAAAGTACCTCTCGATTTTACATTGGAATTTGATAGAATCCCAGAACAAGAGTTAATGCATGTTTATCTAAAAGGAGATAAAGATGAATTGTTACGAGTGTCTCAATCAAGGGGGTGGCACTTCAAGCGATATACTGGCCAATATGCCGCGGTTTTTATACCAAAGAACCAATTACACCAAGTGGATGTCATTGATGAAATTGAGGCAGTGCACTTTGAACTGAAACAAGGACAGGCACTTTTGAATGATTCGAGAGTGCACACAAGGCTTGATAGAGTGCATAACGGCACGGCTGGTCTGCCTTCAATATTAACTGGAGAAGGTGTGATTATGGGGGTTATTGATGCTGGTCTGGATTTGAAACATCCCGACTTTTTAGACGAAAATGGGAATACTCGCGTTCTTCATTTATGGGATCAAACGCTGCCGACCACAGAAGTTTTAAGGATTCCGGTCTATGGCTATGGGCAGGTTTATGACAGTGCAGATATTAACGATAGCTTGTGCCCGCATCAAGATCAGGCGGCATGGTATGGACATGGTACAAATACGACTGGAATCGCGGTGTCAAATGGATCTACAAATGAGCAATATACTGGGTGTGCACCTAAGGCAGATATAATTGTTGTGAGTACGAACTTTAGTGCGTATTCATGGACATCAACGGTTGCTGATGCCGTTCACTATATTTTTAAAAAGGCAGAAGAACATGGAAGGCCATGTGTGATAAACGCATCCATCGGTAACTATTTTGGTTCTCATGATGGAAAGGATGTTGCAACCCAAGAAATAGAAAGCTTTATTCAAGACACTACAGGACGGATTATGGTTTGTGCTGCTGGAAACTCAGGCGAAATGACTCCATATCATTTAGGGTATGAGACAACAAGTGATACCAATTTTACATGGTTTAAAATTCCGAATAACGCTACCGCTGGGAATGGTAGCCTGGTATTTGACATTTATGGAGATTCAGGCGATTTTGAATCTGTCCGGTTTTCAATTGGTGCCGATCAAGTTGCCCCTTCCTATAAGTTAGTTGCTGAACTTGAATTCGACAGCGTTCAAAGCGCGCTGGGCAATACTATTAGTACTAATCTAATCAGTAATAATGGTAATTATTTGGGTGAGGTAAATTACTGGGCGGAGGAGTTCAATGGAACTTATCGCATGCGCATGTATGTATCGAATATTGATTCCATAAATTATAGATATAGCCTGAGAACAACGGGTAGTGGTGGCTTGGATATTTGGTCGTCATCTTCCAGCGCTGTAAACGGTACTACTTCCGATATGTATTATGATGGCATACCATCTTCAACAGTATATCCGGCCATGGTGAACTATAAAACACCGGACTACGAACAGCAAATCGTAAGCAATTGGGCCTGTTCTGATGTTGTGATCACAGTGGGTAATTACACCAATCGGAATGAATATGTAGATGTGGACGAGAACACAGTTGAGTTTACTTCATTAACACCAGGGCAAATTGCAGCATTGAGCAGTGCAGGGCCGTCCCATCAAAGCTCCATCAAACCAGATGTTGCAGCTCCCGGAGAACTAACAATTACCTCTGGAGCGTCATTTCAAATTCAGAATCAACTCACTAATAACCAGAGATATAGGGTTGGGGTTGGAGGAATGCATAATAGGGCAGGTGGAACGAGTAGTGCCTCGCCAGTTGTCGCTGGTATCGGAGCTTTGTTTTTGCAACATTGTCCAAATGCCGATTGGGCAGACTTTAAAACAGCATTGAATTCTGATGCTCGAAGCGATCAGTTCACGGGAAACACTCCAAATTACAGATGGGGCAATGGCAAGGCCGATGCAATTAGCACCTTGAAATACTTAAGTCCTCATTCTTCGATTAAAGAATCTGTCGATGAATTTTGTGAAGGTGAGAACGTGACAATTACTCTCAATTCAACAGGGTCAATATTCGAGTGGAACACGGGGGCAACCTCAAACCCAATCAATACAGACCAATCAGGAATTTACTTTGCGTTGCTCGAAAACGATCTGGGATGCACAGGATATTCGGATTCGTTAACTCTAATCAAACGACCTATTCCTAATTCACCAATACTAGTAATTGAAGGCGAATTGCCCGCATGTGCCAGTGCTCCACTGACAGTTTCGCTAAACGAACCTTTCGGGTCGTATAGCTGGAGCAATGGATCACACTTAGACCACATTGAGGTAAACGAAGAAAACATTGTGTATTGCACCGTGCAAAACAGTTATGGATGCGAGAATGTCTCTGATTCGGTGCTTCTTGAGTTTCATCCTACACAGAGCGATCCAGTTTTAATTCTGGAGGCTGGTGATCAATTGCGATGGATTACCGATTCAACTTTGGGGCAACAATATCAGTGGTATTTAGACAACGAGCTGATTGCTGAAGAAAGCGATTCCGTTTTGTACGCCAAAGAGGTTGGGATATATCAGGCATCTTTTATCGATACCAATGGATGTGAGTGGTATAGTAACGAAATACAGTTGGGTGTTTTAGGATCTTCAAATGTTGCGAACGAGGGCTTTAAAGTTTGGCCAAATCCTTTGACAGATTGGGTTACAATAAATTCCAAAGATCAATCTGGTGAGTGGGAATTGAATTCTATTGAAGGATCCATGATTTATTCAGGAAGTTTTTATAGCTCATCATTTAAGCTCAATTTGAATGAACTTCCTGTTGGAATCTACAACCTGAAATTGATTTCAATTCAGATGCATTCCCAGCGATTATTGATTAAGCAATGAGATGGCTGCTAGGCCTTATATTAATATTATGCTTCAGTGCTTCAATGACAGCGCAAACAAGAAGATTTCAAGAAGGTCAATTTGTCCTGAAGGTTAAATCTGATTTTCGTGGGAATTGCGATCTGCAATCAATTGATGTTGTGAGTATTCAGGATGTGTTGGGCCGGTTAGGTGAAGTTCACGTTTCAAAGAAATTTCCAAACCAACAGGATCCGAACGATAATCGGTCAGCAACAAATTCGGTAAAAGCGAAGACCGATCTTTCTCTAATCTACGATGTGTTTTATACCGCAAAGGTTTCACCCATAAAGGCAGCTGAATGGATGAGCTCAACGGGGGCAGTTGAATATGCTGAACCGGCATTTATTGCCAAACCATTGGGTGTTCCCAATGACGCACTTATTGGAAAACAATGGCATCTTGCAGCAATTAAGGCATATGACGCATGGGACTTAAATACAGGAACAGGTAATAAGACAGTAGCAATCATTGATACTGGTGTAGATTGGGATCATCCAGACCTTGCCGATGCCATTGAACTTAATCTCGAAGATCCAATTGATGGATTGGATAATGATGAAAATGGCTACATAGATGATTATCGTGGTTGGAATTTCTATGACGATAACAACGATCCGAATGAATTGAGTTGGTCACATGGAACCCATGTTGCGGGATTAGCTGGGGCGATCACTAATAACGAAATTGGTGTAGCTGGATCTGGTTATTCCTGTAAAATTTTAGCGATTAAATCGGGTAATCAACTTGAACTGACCCATGGTTATGAAGGTATCGTATATGCGGTTAAAAGGAATGCCGATGTAATTAACTGCTCATGGGGCAGCACTGATTATACGAGTCTGGGACATGATGTGGTAAAATACGCTTCTGAAGAAGGGAAATTGGTAGTGTGTGGAGGTGGTAACAATAACAACGATTATAACTTCTACCCAGCCGCTTTTCCTGAGGCAATGGCCGTGTCAGCTGCAGACTCGCTTACAAACAAGGCCACTTTCAGTAGTTTCTATTATGATATGGATATTTCCGCTCCAGGACAAGTAGTATTCAGTACAAAGAATGATACCTATGATTATGATAATGGCACTTCGATGTCGTCTCCGATTGTAGCCGGAGCAGCAGCACTTGTGCTTGATCATTTTGGATATATGCCACCGGCTCAGCTTAAAGCTCAATTGATGGAAACAGCCACAAATATTGATAGCTTAAATCTAAACTCTGCCTATGCCCATCGTCTTGGTGCTGGACTGCTTAATATGAAAGCTGCCCTAGACAGCATGGTAGAATTGAGTATTGGTATGGAGAACTACATCGTATCTGACAATGACGATGAGGTTTATGTGGTTGGAGATGAGATAAGTATTGGGATCGAGTTGATTAATTATTTGGGGCCATCACCGCCAATTACTGTGAAGCTTTCATTGCTTGATGACCTAGCAGAATTAGTAGACAGTGTGAAATTCTTTCCTGCGCTCAGTGAAAACGGACGCGTGAATAATATGAATGATCGGTTCATTGTTAAAGTGGTTAATCAGCGTAAGTACAATGAATTCATTGACTTACGATTGGATATTGTTGCGGATGAATATCAACGCACAGAGCACCTAAGAGTATTAATCAATCCTGATTTTGTAAATGTCACTGTCAATGATATTTCAACTACAGTAAGTAGTATGGGCCATGTCGGGTATGCTAATAATTCTAGAACGGCCGGACTTGGTTTGCAACTAGAAAATGAAGGGAACTTTTTGTATGAGGCAGGTTTGTTAATTGGCACTGAGGTGTTTGGCTACACCAAGGTCGCAGATCGAGTTAGAGGAGAGGAATATACAGATCGAGATTTCTGGCCGATTACAGTTATTCAAAAAGATCAAACACCAACAAATACGGCTTTTTACGCGCAAGGCAGATTTAATGACACGTCTGCAATAAGTGATGAAATAGGTTTAGAGATGACTCAACAAGTTTGGGCCTTTGAAGAAAGTGGACACCGTAACTATGCAATTGTAGAATATACGATAACCAATGTAAGTGAGAAAGATTTGAATGATCTCCAAGTTGGTATGTATGCCGATTGGGATATCCTAAATGCAGCTGAGAATAGGGGGGTAACTGCATATGGAAAAAGGTTGGCCTTTGTTCATTCCTCCAGTGATGTGCCTTACTCTGGGGGCATTGTTCAATTGAACGCAGATTTACCATTTCATAGTTTTATGATCGACAACTCAACGGCAATCGAAGGAGTAGATCTTGCTAATAACGGATTCTCATCAGAAGAAAAATGGTATGCATTGACCCACGATAAATTAACTGTAGGCGATAGTGGTGCTGGTGTTGATGTGAGTCACGTGATATCGGCTGGTAGTATAGCTTTAGCTCAAGGGGATTCTCACAAGGTCGCTTTTGCTTTCATCGCTACCAAGAATCAAACTGAAATGCTGGCATCAGCAGACTCAGCTTTCAAGAGGTATAACGGGTTTTTACCAGGTCAAAATATTTTAACACCAATTCAATCCATTAATCTGGCACCAAATCCAACATCGAATGTTGTTCGAGTCTCATTCGATTTGAAGAGTGCCGAAAGTTTGACATTTGACTTATTAGATATCAATGGAAAGGTAATCAGTCATTTCGGAGACTTTGCATTTTTCGCAGGACCTAATATTCATACCATCACGATGCCGAATATTAATTCAGGATCCTATTTTCTTAGGATCTACAATGATGATATTGTGCGAACCGAGCAAGTCAATTACATCAGACCTTAATCAAATCAGAATAAGACTATTTTTGTCCACCTTTTAGATAAAATATGGCGTTAGAACAAATTCTCTCCGTTTCAGGAAAACCAGGCCTTTACCGTTTGGTGGGTCAAATGAAAAATGGAATCATTGTTGAAGGTATTGCCGATGGCAAGAGATTTCCGGTGCACGGATCTGTGAAGGTGAGTGCGCTCGAGGAAATTAGCATTTATACCTCTGAGGAAGAGGTTCCTCTAAATGATGTGTTCAAATCCATTTTTGAGAAAGAAGAAGGAAAAGGATGCGTTGATCACAAAAGCGACCAAGCAGAAGTGAAGAAATATTTCGAATCTATCCTCCCAAATTACGACAAAGAGCGGGTGTATATCAGTGACATGATCAAGGTGGTGAAGTGGTATAACACTTTGATTGAGCATAAAGCCTACAACCCTGCAACAGCAGAAGAAGTGGAGGCTGCAAAAGCGGAGGCAGAAGGAGAGGAAAAACCTAAAAAGGCCACAGCTAAGAAGGTAGCCAAAAAGACTGCACCTAAATCTGCACCTAAATCTGCAGCTAAGACAAAGTCTGCGGGAGCATCATCGCCTAGAAAGGCTGGTGGATCACAACGCGGTAGTTAATTAAGAAAACTAATTATTGATCTAGGCGAACCAATTGGTTCGCCTTTTTAGTTTAGACTAAATCTAACTTCTGGTTTTTCCCTTGTGCAGATTTTGGTTTCAATTTTACTGTTTTGAGTAAGGTGGATCATGTTATGTTGCGGATGATCACCGTATTGAAGAAGGGTGTTTTTTATTGAAATAATGGAAGCTTCTGGGTCTTTGATGGCATATCCATAAATCCAAGTGACATCATCTTCGTATTCATGACCGATCCATCTTATTGGATAGTTTTTTGATGCATTCGCAATTTCTATTCTCGGTTCGCAATATCCTCGGATGGTTTTGAATGCAATAGATGGATCGGTCGAATTGTCGAGAAATATGGTTGTACCCGTTGTCTCTTTCAGAGTTTCTTCTAGATCATGAGTGAAAACTTTAACAGCAATTTGCACGGTGTCCTCCTTAAGATAAAGGTCCGTAATACTCACGTGAAAATCGTGTTTTGTAAACCCCATTGCTATCGCAATAAGGACACACATTGAAATTACTAATCTCATAATCGTTCGTAAAATGCAATCAATTTTTTAGATTCAATATCCCAATTGTTTTCAGCAGAAGCAATAGGGCAATTATTCTTGAGTCGTTCATAATAGTCAGAGCTTTCACTTAATTTGAGCAAGGAAACACGCACCGCCATAGCAGTTAATTCGGGTATCAACAATGCAATTTCATGTTTTTGATTGAACGCTTCGTATTCCGGATAGCCTATGGCAATTTGAGGTATTCCTGCGTGCATATAATCAAAGAAACGATTTGCTAAAGAATGCTGATGGTGTAAGCCCTTTTTTGAGAACAATGTGAGACCAACCCATGCTTCATTGGTTTTTTGTCGCAACTCTCCTGGTTCAACCATGCCCATAAACTGAACTTTGGAACCAGCGTTTTCTGCTTTCGTTAGATTTTTTAGAAATCGACCATGTGGACCGTCACCAAATATTCTTAACACAAAACCATCAAGGCTACAAACCGCTTTAATTGCTTCTTCTAGACCACGTCCAATATTTAGTATGCCTTGGTATTGAACGATTCTATCGTTAGATTGCGTAGTCGCATTTGTGGGTATAAGACGCGGTACGTTTCTGATGACCTCAAACTGCTTTCCATAGTTTTTTCTGAATAACTCGGCATAACCATCGCTAATTGTATATGCGAATTGAATTCGCTTTAAAATGAATCGTTCTAGAGAAAGCCAAAGTCGTTTAATCATTGGTCTACTTACGATTTCTTCCATTTCAGTGAAGTATTCGTGAGCATCATACACCAATTTTTTGTCTCGAGCAACGCTGACTATATATCCTGGTAGAATACTATCTAGATCAATTGAGCAGATTATGTCACACCTTATAAACAGCAAATGCCATAGCAGCTTAAGATTGTACTCAAAGTAGAACAGTTTGCCTTTTTGGAATAGACAAGAAATGCGTCTTCGATTATGAGGCTTTTCTGTTAATGGAATTGAACCTTCATGCTCCCTACCGATCAAGGTGACATGAAATCCATGAAGCGCAAGCGTACTGCAAATACGCTCCATACGCTGGTCATACGTTAAATCATTCGTAACTGTAAAAACGATACGTTTCATTCAGGCGCGAAAGTCTAGAAAATATATGCATCACCGCAAATCTTTAAAATGCCTGGCACAGATAGTCGGCCACTTTTTGGAGATTGGAAATCTTAATCATCAGATGTTCTATAGCGATCCAAATCTCTACGATCTCGTTTAGTAGGTCTGCCAACGATCCCATGAAATCGATTTTGTCGATTCATCTCTTGCACAAGTTTTATTTTATCTAGTTCACTTTGATCGGTTGTTTCCAGCAAAAAGTCCTTTACCAATTTTGCTCCTACGCGAGTTTTCGGTTTGTCTATCAACTTATATGTTCTCCAAGTCGGATTATCACGCATACGAATAATGTCTCCGATACTCACTTCTTTTGATGGTTTTATGGGGTCTTCATTGATCTGAACCTTGTCAGACACACACAATTTGCTAGCAATTGTCCGGGTTTTGGCCAACCGAACAGCCCATAAGTATTTGTCAATACGCATCTTGAGCGCAATTTCCAGAAAAATTTAATACACATGCCAACCTTAATCAATGGTTACGTCTTTAATGGTATAGCGAAGACTAGATTCTTTAACTTCGCTGGCTGACTTTGGTTATGACAGATACGTCTACTTTGAGGAGAAAAAAATCAGTATTGAATACAGTTAAGTTTTGGACAATAGCTCTTTGTGCGATGTTGGCGCTTCCTGCGTTATCCTTTGCACAGTTTTCAGTTGGTAATAATGCCTTGAACCAAGGTGGTGGATGTTATCGACTTACTCAAGCTTCAATCAATAAGAAAGGGTTTGCCTGGAACATTAACCAAATCAATCTAAACGATACGTTTGATTTTAAATTCAGAGTGAATTTAGGCTCGAATAACGGAGGTGGAGATGGAATCATGTTTGTCTTACGTGATACATTGGATGGTCTATTAATCGGAAATGAAGGAGCTTCATTAGGTTTTGATGCCAATTCGATGGATACAGCAGCCTTGGGAGTAGAAATTGACACTAAACAAAACACAGGAACAGGTTTTGGTGGTGGTGATATTGCCGCTGATCACGTTGCAATTGTGAGCAATGGAAATAATAATCACAACAGTGCAACTAATTTGGCAGGTCCAATCCAAGCTAGGGCTGGTAATGCGAATATCGAAGACGGAAATGACCACACATTTGATATCAAATGGAATCCCTCAACACAAACGCTAAAAGTTTACATAGACTGCAGTCTCCGATTGACCTATACGGGTGATATCATCAACGATGTTTTTGAAGGAGATCCAATGGTGAATTGGGGTTTCACAGGAACTACAAGTGGCGATATTAATCTGCAGACCTTCTGCGTAGGCACTCCAATTGATAGTGTAGTGAATTTATTACCTTCTATGGTAAGCATTTGTAAGGGTGATACGGCTGATCTTGATGCGGGTGATGCAGGAGTGAATTATTTGTGGTCTCCAGGTCTTGGTTTAAGCGCCACAAATACTGCTCAAGTGCAAGCATTTCCATCAGATACTACAGTTTACACGGTACGAAGAACATATCAATGTGATACCATTACAGATTCGGTTAAGGTTCAGATTGTTCCTCCAAACTTCAATATCACCGGATCTATTATAAATGCACAGTGTAAGGATGACTGTGATGGAGAAATTGATCTTACCGTTTCTGGTGGAACTGGAACTTACGCCTATTCGTGGGATAATGCTGCTACTACTCAAGATTTAAATGGTCTGTGTGATGGGACGTATATCGTTACTGTGCAGGATGTGCAGACAACTTCCCCGAATTATCTCTGTTATAAGCTGGATACATTCATTATCACGGAACCAACATTACTCACTGCTACTATTATCAATCCGACCAAAACAAAATGTCCTAAAAGCAATGATTGTGATGCCGAAGCGAATGGAGTTCCAAATGGTGGTACTGCCCCTTATAGTTGGAATTGGTCAAGCTCAGATAACGTGCAGCAGGCCTCAGCTCTTTGTGCTGGTTGGAACTTTGTGACCATTACCGATAATCAAGGGTGTCAGGCTATTGACTCGGTAGATATTGATGTTCCTGATACCATAAATACGGTCGCCTTTGGTGATACCACTATTTGTATAAATAGCATTGCAGCAATTGTTGCCGCTTCCTCTGGCGGAACACCTCCATTCTCATATGTGTGGCATGAGAATACATTGGTCGGTCCGATCGTATCTATTGCATCAGCGGATGCTGTTACACCGGTAGTAACAACAGATTATTACGTTGAATCATATGATGGAAATGGTTGTTATGGTGACACGTCCATGATTACGGTCAACGTTAGGCCTAGATTAGAAATCGACTTTGAACATATTGATACTATTTGTCCATACGATACAATTGACATAACTGCCATTGGCGTTGGTGGAGATAGTGTATATTCATTTGCCTGGGAAACTGGAAATTTTGGCCCCGTGATTACGGTCAGTCCTGATTTGAGTAGGTACTATGTCGTAACGATATCAGATTTTTGCGGAACTCCATTCGTTGTTGATAGCATAAAAGTGCAAGTTGGAGGATACGATGACATACGGCCGTCTATTAGAATAGAAGACGATTCGATTTGTGCTGGTAAATCCATCTACATGATTGCTTCAGGTAAAGGAGGATTCAATGGTCCAGATGAATATATATTTACATGGCAGCACAACCAAAGCAACGATAATGTGCAGTTCGTGCGTCCAACACAAACTACCAAATACGTAGTGAAAATTGAAGATCTATGCCTTTCGGTTCCTGGATATGACACAGTGACCATTTATGTTGGAGATACAGTAAATCCTGAGATTGAGTATTTACCACCCGTAGCCTGTAAAGAGGCGGATGTTGTTATGCGTATTGATGACTATAACAACGACTATACCTATGACTGGGTGATTGACACTTTTGATGTTTTCAATGATTATGAGTATGATTCATTGATATATCAGTTCAGCAATACGGGTTGTTACGACTTTGACCTATATGTGACTACTGATTTTGGATGCGCCACGAAGGTTAATTATGATTGTGCGGTTTTGATACAGAATAGTCCAAAGGCAAGTTTCTTTCACAATCCATTGTATCCGACCAATATTGAGCCAATGATCGACTTCGTAAATACATCGGAGGGTGGTAACCAATTGTATTGGATTATAGACGGTGATTCATTTCCAAACGACACTGCATTGCGTTATGAGTTTTATGAACGTGAAGACCCTTTCAGTGTTGGACTTTATGTTTCTACGGATGATGGTTGTACCGATTCTTCAAACATTTTACTCCAATACAAGGAAGAAACAATAATCCATTATCCAAATAGCTTTTCTCCAAATGCAGATGGGAAGAATGATAAATTCTACGTCTTAAGCGAAGGAGTGCAATTGGCTGATTTTAATCTTGAAATATATAATCGTCAAGGCGAACAATTGTTCAGAACTACACGCCAATCTCAAGGTTGGGATGGTCGCAAGCCTAATGGCGAATTGGTTCCGATCGGAACCTATTACTTCATTTTGAGGTATCGTGATGATGAAAACATCGAAAAGGTAATTCACGATGAAGTTAACATCGTAGTTACTGGTGTGAAAACTGGTCTTTAGACCACTCCTTGAGTAGGAGGAATTTTTTTATTCGCACTCTTCACAAGAGTGTTCACCACAACGGCTATGATGACAATCATGATACCAACGAGGCTGAGCCACGGTAGGGTTTCTTGAAAAAAGAATAGACCTATGAGGAAGGCATAAATGACTCCGAAGTATTTAAAGGGCATGATCGTGCTGCTATGGTCTGCGTGAAGAGCTTTAGTCATATAGATCTGAGCTACTTGAGTCAAGACACCTAGAAGAGCCAGAATGAGCCATTCAACGCCTTGTGGCATGACCCAATCTACGGTAATGCATGCGGTTCCCATTATTGGGGTTGCAATCAACGGGAAGTATAGAACTACAGTCACTGGATGATCGGTATTACGGCATTTCATTATTGCATTATATGCGATTCCAGAAATGAAAGCCGACACAATTCCTACCCCTAGATATAAATATGAAATGCGATCATCGAACCCTTTTATCATTAACACACCGATAAAGGCCAATAGAAACAACAACCATTGTATAGGCCTGACCTTTTCTTTCATCAGTTGTGTAGCGAGCAAAACGGTGAAAATGGGTGAGATATATTGAATTGTCGTTGCGCTAGCTAGAGGCATCTCCTTGATGGTGAGAAAGAATAGAAAGAGGGCAGACATTCCAGCGAAACCTCTAATCATAAGCCATTTACGATTGTGTCCAAAAAATGGAATTTTCAACCTTTGGATCCATACAATGCAGATGACAAGCGAAATAGCCGATCTAAAAAAGACAATTTCATGTGTAGGAATATGTTGGAGATATTTAACACAAAGGTTTACTGCGGCATAGGTCAACGAAGACAGCAATATGTAGAGAATTCCCTTGTATTTCAAGTGGGCGAAAGTAGCCAAATGCCAATCGAAATGGCGAACATTGCGGTATGCCCAAAAAGATTCCATTGATACTCAGGTTTATAAGAGTTGCCTTTAGGGTGTGCAGTTTTTTGCTTCCCAGTTTAGCAACAAAGTGGGCGATTAAACTTTTTCTTACACCTCAAAACGCGCCCTATACAAATAGGGGTCTTAAGCTTTTAGAAAAAGTAGAGAAATTTGAAATTGAAGCTAATGGTAAGAAAATGGTTGCTTACAAAATGGGAGCGGGGCCCGAAGTGATTTGCTTGCATGGATGGGCTGGAAAATCTACCCAGTTTGCTAGTATAGCCGATGCTTTGGTCGAAGCAGGATATACGTTTATTTCGGTGGATGTATGGGCTCATGGAAAAAGTGAGGGTAAAATGGCGAGCACTTTTGATTTTGCTGCTGCCATCAAGGAGTTATTGGCAAGGTGTCGAAATCCACAAGCAGTTATTGGCCACTCTCTAGGTGCAGCATCTATTTCATTAGCGGTTCACGATGGCTTGCAAATCCCAAAATTCATAGCCATGGGAGCTCCAACCATTGGAAATGATATTTTAGATTCTTTTAGGGCAATAATTCATGCTCCGAGTTATATAAATCAAGGTATTAAGGACGCTTGTTTGAAAATGTATGGAAGAGAATTTGATGAATTGACGATGACTCACACGATAAAGTCTGTTAAGTGTCCAATTCTGGCAATTCACGGTGAGGATGATTTTGATGTTCGAATCTTTCACCTCGATGCCCTGATCAAAGCCAAGCCGGAAATTGAAACGCTACGAGTTAAGGGACTAGGACATAGAAGAATCTTAAAAGACAAGAAGACGATTGACAGAATAATAGAGTTTATCGCTGTTAACTGAGATGCTGCAAGAGTGCTGTAAAGTTTACTTTTATTTCATGTCTAGCATCCTTTGGAATCTTCGAAACGATATGAATTTTAGCGATGGATAGAAAGGCCATGGAGATATGCTTCTCAATTTCACTTTTGGATACTCCCTTTTTAATTACGATAGCAATTTCGAATCCATTGCCGCGATGGTATGGAGCGGAGTCCAAGATATTTAGCATTCTGTCTGTTATTGTTTAGACTTCAAAAGGATATATGTATATTGATTGGAATCGACTCTAATTCGATGATCTGTTCGTCCTAATAGTTTCAATGCACCAGCGTCATCAATGTATCCTACATCACTTTTTTATATCCATTTGGTCTCGCTTTTTGCGTTGCTAGCCCAACCAATAGCTGTCCGACTCCCTTAATGTGATCAATCCTCGCGGTACAGTTAGTTCTGGTCTGTATTTGGGGTCAATTCCTTCGTCCTTAAACTCATCAGAGATTCGGAGGAGTAAGAATAATGATATGTTCGTTATCAACCCTACAAGAAATGTATCAGAATCAATGAATCACGTCTCTGCCCGGCATATAAGTGAGAATGAAATGGCGCTAAACGTAAATGCTGCAAGTAGGGGGGAGTGAGTAAGAAATGGAAATCTTTCAGACTGGTAAATCCAAAAGCGCTTAGCTAAGGATTGTGTTGGGTTGCTCAAGCTTAACCAAGTTAAAAACAAAAGGCCCTTGAATTATATTCAAGGGCCTTAGATTTAGAATAATTGGGTTGTTGATTATCTCAACAATAAAACATTACCGTGTAATTGATCTTCCACTTTATTACCTTCTTGTTCCGCACCGTAAATAAGTCTCCAAGTATATGATCCTGCTGGAGCCTTTTCACCAAGATGCATCCCGTTCCAAGATTCTGTAGGGTCTTCAGAATAGAACATCTCCTCACCCCATCGATTAAATACACGGAACTCATACTCGAAGAATTTGCAATCGGTCTTTGGAATAAATTCATCGTTTTTATCATCACCATTTGGATTGAAAGCGGTGGGTAACCAGATAGGACATTCACATTTATCAATAAATACACTGTCCGAAACAACTCCACAATCGTGTGTGGCACGTACCCAATATAAACCTTCAGATTCTACTACAAAGCGAGATGAAGTGGAGCCATCCTGCCATTCATACGCGTTAAACCTTGGGTCATATACGTTGAATGGAATTTTATCACCAATGCAGATAGTCTCGGGTGCAACTAATCTCACATTGTAATCGGTCGGATTATCCTTTATGGCAACATTAATTTTACCAGAGGTGTTACAATATCCGTCAAATACCATAACCACATATTTTCCACTATCAGATACCTTGATTGATTGGGTTGAGTCGCCAGTATTCCAAACATACATTTCGTTTCGAGCATCCTCACGAACCATTAGTGGAATTTCATCGCCTTCGCATATGGCTGTATCAGGTCCTAAATCTGTATTTGGAACATCTCTTAGAGTGATGAAAATTGAATCTGTAGATGTACAAACAACATTTGTAGCTTGCACCCAATAGGTAACACTATCAACAGAAGTTATCTCTTGGATTGGAGCAGTGCTACCAGTAGACCATCTGTATTCCATAATTTCAAACGGGGCAGTAACATCAATTTTAAAGGAAGTGCCTGGGCAAATTGCCGTGTCCTGTCCCATGTCGATTTCTGGGTATTGATAATAGAATACATTGATTTCGTCAGAAGCATCACATAAGTCGTTGTTTACCGAAACAGTATAGGTGCCATGTCCGCTAATTTGGAGCGTTGAATTGGTTGTTCCGTCATTCCAAGTGTAATTATTAACTGGAAGGGTGGTGACTGGTTTCAATGTGACGTTTTTACCTTCACATGTATTGATGTCTTCACCTAAGTTAACTTCCAGTTTTGGATATTGATTAACTATGATAGTATCGCGAATACTGCAGTTTTCATCACTCACTTCTACCCAATACAAGCCAACAAGATTTACGTTAAGGTCTAGATTGTTGCTATTGTCATTCCATAGATATGTCATCGGAAAGCTAGAATAAGTGAAAGGAGTAATATTCAAGATATCATCATGACAAAAAGAAGTGTCATTTCCAAGGTCCAGAAGCGGTTCATGCCAAAAGCTCCATTCAACCGAATCGATCATTTGACAATGTCCGCCTACACCTTTAACAGTAACGAAATATAAGTCTGTGACAGATAGATCTATGTTAGAAGTAGTTGCTCCTGTAGACCATTGATAAGTAAGTACATTAGTCTCGGCCTTAGGCGATAGGTTGATAAATGGTTCATAACAGAAACTACTGTCGTTGCCCAATTCAACTGTAACTTCAGGATAGTATTGTATTACGACTGTGTCAGCATACGTACAAATACCTTCTGTAACAGTTACCATATAAGTTCCCGTGTCATAAGCTGTGATGGTGCTCTGAGAACTCCCCGTATTCCATGTATGCACATAACCTGCCGATGTGCTTAGACCAGTAGAAAGGACAATGTCATCATAAGTACACATGGAAGTATCATCCTGAATATCTAGGTCAAAGGGGTAAAAGAAGTTGACTAAAATCGTATCGGAAACAGTATCACAAATACCATTTATAGTTACCGCAACGAGAGAATCAGGGTAGGAGACAGTATATGCCGAATCGGTGCTTCCGTCATGCCAAACATATTCAGCGTGGGGTTGACTAACGTCTAATGTAAACTCAAGTCCCACACATAAGGTCGTATCTGGACCTAAGTCTACAGATTGTCTTGGGTATATATATACTTGATCCGTGATTGTATCTGAGAATAGACCATTAAATACAACTAACGTAACAGTATAAAGTCCTGTATCCGTGTATAAGTGACCAATGGACAGAAGTCCTTCGCCTATGTTGCTTGCTCCAGATAAGGTATCTCCGAAATCCCAATACATGGAATCCACATTGGTCGTATCTGCGGTGAAGTATGTAGTATCTCCATAACAGTTATCAGTCACTTCGATAGAAGCACCAAAGAATGAACCTAGAAATAATGGTAGCCCCCATCGACTTAAGTCACCGTTTGAGAGTTGCACCGCGTTTGCAGTATATCCAGCACCGGTACCTTGCACATCAGGATTTGCGATTCGACATACATAATTTTGTCCAAAGCGTGCGCCATACAATAGACCATCGGGACCTAATTGTAGCAGACCTCCGCCAGTTGCACTGCTTCCCAAGGTAACCTGTGAAGCTGATATCTGAGCAGCAGTTCCAGCCATAACGTTGTATTGTTTAACATCGCTTACGTTCCAGCTCTGCACATATAGCAGATTTCCATTTGGACTAAACTCAACACCGTAAGGATTACTATTTGTAATGCTTATGGTTTTGGTGCCGGTAACCATTCCAGTTGTTTTGTTGAAATCGAACAGATGCACTGCGTTTGTTATGCCTTGGTGAGCGGCTGCAAGCATAGTTCCAGTTGTATTGGACTTCATACCTCCGTAAAAGTTATTAGTACCTAGGTTGATACCAGTATTACTTTTCACTGGGGTAGAATTAACACCGCTAGAAGTCACTTCATAAGCATATAAGGTATCACCAGGAAGTTTTAGTGCACATACCCAATATCCTCCGTTTTTCTTAACACCTGCAATTTTTTCAGCAAAACCATTGTCGAGGAAAACATTTTTTGTGTTCGTTACTGCTCCTAGTCCGCTGGATAAAGTCATGTCGACCACGGAATATCGCATTCCATTTGCTCCAACATTTTGGGCTTGGGTGAAGATGTAATATTTTGTACTTGAACCCGGATATGGGATAACCTGACCAGACTGTGTTGATGATCCACCGCCTGTAAGACCCGTTCCATTGGTCATGTTTGCATGATTGGCATTCTTCACCACGCTGCCGTCCGTATAAAAATACAGGGAACCTACAGGAGATGAAATGGATGAACATCCCTCATAAGTTTGAAGCGTTCCGTTTGGGTCTGCAGTTGGGGAGGTATTAAAATCCAATCCTGCTCCAGAACCAAAATACCACCATCGGGCTTGTTGAACCTGAGCACCGGCACTTATGGCCAATGTCGAAATCGATAATAAAAGAAGAAATTTTTTCATCATGCTTTATTGACGTACAACCCTCAAAAAAGAAGCCTGTTAATTCAAAAAAAAATATCAGACCAAATTTAGACTTAAATGCCTATCAAATCAAGGGGTTTTATTTTCCCATTGACAATGCAATGTTGAATGCGAAATTGATTATCGAATTAGGAGGATTTGACCGCTTTCCTCGGACTTCATAATGTTGCCTTCATGAAGTACGGTGAATATCATTTTCCATACATAAGATCCTGCAGGAGCAGCTTCGTTTCTGTATTTCCCATCCCATGATAATTCAGGATCGCTACTTTCAAATATTAACTCGCCCCAACGATCATATATACTAAACTGAAACTCAACTGGATTACAATCAATGACGGGTATGAATTTGTCGTTTTGATCGTTGCCATCTGGATTGAATGCTGTAGGAGCCCAAATAGGACATTCACAACGATCAACAATAGCTGTGTCTCTTAAGACACCGCACCTGTGTATTCCTTCAACCCAGTAAATCCCTTCTTCGTCAATGGTGAAACTTGAACTCGTGGATCCATCCTGCCACTGATAATTTGAAATAAGATCATTTCGCATATCAACTGTAAACTCTTCATTTAAACATATGGTAGACGGAACATCGATTTGAAATGATCCTTGACTAGGCTCATCTCGATATCGAATTCTGCGTTTATCGGTTGATGTGCAAATCCCATCGAATACGTTGACAGTAATTTCTCCTGAATCACTTACCATGATCCCTTGAACTGAATCATTTGTGCTCCACACGATGGTTTCGATACGCGAATCTTCTTTCACCTTCACCTGAATTTCATCTCCCTTACAGATTGCAGTGTCTGGTCCAATTCCTGCCGATGGAGTTTTTCTGATGGTTACTAAAATTGAATCGGTGGTTTGGCAATTACCATTGGTCGTTGTCGCCCAAATTAATGTCTCATTGAAATCGATATCGGTAGTGTAAATCGGGCTTGAAGTTCCGTCAAACCATTTGTAACTCATTATTTCAGCATCCTGAGTTATATCGAAGCTGATCTCGTCACCAGGACAGACAGCAGTGTCGTTTCCTAGATCAAATATTGGATAATCGAATACAAAAACATTGATCTCATCAGCATCAGAGCAAACACCATTTGTTACCGTTACGTGATATGTGCCTGCTTCGGTCACTTTAAGCGTATTGTTTGTAGAGTTATCACTCCAAGAATACCCCGCAATGTTGATTGGACTTTTAGGAGTAAGTGTAGCAGTTTCACCTTCACAAATTGAAATGTCTTCACCTAATGTGACAGCCAAGTCATCATACATTTCAATTATTATAGAATCTCTAATTGCACAATTATCGTTGCTTGCTTCCACCCAAAAGAGTCCTACTTGGTTTGTGAGAATTGCAGGGCTTATGTCCCCATTATTCCACAAATATTCAACACTTAAGCTTGACGTTACGGCTGGTTCTAATTCAATTTCTGAGCCCACACAAAAACGCATAGTATCCTCGCTAAACTGAATCGTTGGTTCGGAATGAAAATTATACTGAACTGAGTCAGTAACCTCGCAGTAACCATTATATGTGGCGCTGACATAATACATGTTGGTAGCGTTTACCTGAAGAGAATCGGAGTTCGCACCTGTGGACCATTGGAATTGATTCACATTCACAACCGCAGGAGTAATGGTTGCGCCAGAAGTATAACAAAAGTCCTTTTCATTCCCAAGATCGATGCTTACTTCAGGGTATTCTGAAATGACTACCGAATCACTGTAAGAACAATATTCATTCGTAACAGTAACCGCATAGAGTCCCGAATCAAGAACACTAATGTTTGGAGTTGAAGCACCTGTATTCCAATTGAAAAGCAAAGGTGTGGATAGGCCAGATTGCAAGAAGTAAGAGTCATCCTTACAAATGGTAGTATCGTCAATCAGTTCAAAAACCGGAAATTCATAAAAATCAACATGAAAGCTGTCTCTCTTTGTGCAATTATAAATGGAGATGTCAAGCCAGTGATAACCACTATCTAAGGTGGTGAACAACGAGTCAGTATCATTATTGGACCAAAGCAATTCATAGCCAGGCAGATTGACCAACCTATTCAATGTATCACCTTCACAAATGATAGTGTCATTTCCAACAAATTCGGATGGAGGATCGTGCACAGTAACTGTAAACGCAAATGTGTCATTCCAAGTAATTGCCCAATAGGTTGTTGTTTGAGATGGAGTAACGGTCAACGTATCGTTGCTTCCGAGTGAGACCGTTGGATTCGAAGCATTTACCCAGTAGAATGTAGAATCTAAAATAGAATATACCTGTGCTTCTTCTCCAAGACAAATGTTCGAATCACCAAAAACACCATTATAAACGATCACTTGTGCATCGTCAAAATACATGTAGGCACCATTGATTGAAGCACTACTAGTTACTAAAGTTCCAGATGCATTTTGAGTGAAACTTCCTATAGTAATGTATTGCTCACCTCCAGAAGCAATGATCGTATCTTGATACGTTGACCATGAATTTGATGAAAGCACGTTCCCAGAAGGATTGGTGCTATTTGGAGTAACAGGAAGGACTCCGAATCCACTCGTTCCCATGGTTGGCCATGAGGAGCTTAAGTAGAAGCCAAGGGCATCTGTGGCATATTTACAATTTGTTGATCTTGCATACTGAAAAGATACGATGTAAGCCTGCCCGGCAACAAGTGCCTGATTCAAAGTTCCTACCACATATTCACGGTATATAGCATAAGAGCCAGTATAGTTTAAGAATGTATAACCTCCAGCATACGCATTGCCTTGATTTGCATTGGTAGATCCAAAGGTGTTGGTTGGAACTCCAGCTGTTGTGTTTGTCTGACAAGAATTAAAGTAGTCAGGAGAACCAATGTGGAGGGTGGGTTGTCCCCAACCAGTTGCATTGCCCAGTTGACTTAATGTATTTGGGCAAGTTGTGAATGTTTCCAATCCTTGATTGCTTACAAGGTTAGTTTGTGTATGCCCATTTAATGTTAGGAGACATGTGAGGAAGCTTATCGATAACAGATGTCTAAATTGCATGTGCTAAAAGTATAATAATGAT
>Ga0181606_10000072_pt1 | contig 73796 bp, 62 predicted proteins | sample 041ome_10_FD_132994 | JGI IMG/M metagenome (GOLD analysis project Ga0181606, IMG submission 132994) | Coastal salt marsh microbial communities from the Groves Creek Marsh, Skidaway Island, Georgia - 041412US metaG (megahit assembly) | ecosystem: Environmental > Aquatic > Marine > Intertidal... | reverse complement strand
TGAGTCAGGGTCTTATGATCAGGGTCTTATGTTTAGGGTCGAGGTCGCAACAATGAGGTCGCATCAATGAGGTCGCATCAATGAGGTCGCATCAATGAGGTCGCATCAATGCTGAAGTTGAAAAAAGTGCTGGTAGTGGTAGATCCTGAGCGGGAAAGTCAGCCGGCGCTCGACAAGGTCTTGACCCTGGCTCATCTGGAGGATTTCAAAATTCTGCTGTTGGCCTGCGACTATACCGAATATCTGGTCGAAGGCTATTATTTTGACGCCGTCGATCTGGTGAATTTACGAGAGGAATATCTTGCCGAAAGAAAAGTTGCTCTTGAGGGGCTCGCTGAGCCTTTGCGACAGAAGGGCTTGATTGTCGACACGCAAGCTGTTTGGGGTCATCCAGGTTACAGAGCGGTTGTGCTGACCGCCATCGAGGCGGGTGTTGACTTGGTTGTTCGCCACACACGGCAGCATTCTGCGATCTCCAGGCTATTTCTGACCAATGACGACTGGCAATTGATTCGATGTTGCCCCATGCCCTTGCTGTTAGTAAAGGAAAAGCCCTGGAAAATATCCCCCGTTATTTTGGCGGCGGTGGACCCGAAGCACGCAAGACATAAGCCTGAGGGCCTGGACCATAAAATTTTGCACGCCGCTACTGATCTTGCCGAAGTGATGCGGGGAGTTGTTCATGTGGTTCATTCCTATAGCCAGGTTCCCCTCTCTGGATCCTACTTAAAGCAAGCGAAGCGTGATCACAAGCAGGCTTTAGCAGGTCTCGTCAGTGATTTTGACCTGCCTGCGGAGCAAATTCATCTGATAGAAGAAGCGCCAGAGTTTGGCTTAAAAAAGCTTGAAATCGCGCTGTCTGCAGACCTGGTGGTTATGGGAGCCATATCCAGAAACATTATTTCCGAGGTGTTCATCGGTAACACGACGGAAAAAGTTATTGATTATCTGCTGAGTGATGTCCTGATTATCAAGCCCGACGATTTCATTTCGCCGCTGTCAGAACAGCGTCATTGATCAAAAGGCGACTTAGAGGCCGCACTCGCAGTAAGCCGGTCCTGTCGGTTGCTGCTATTAAACAGCGTTGAGCTGGCAACTTAACTCGACGGCAGTGCAGGGGCCAAGAGCGTTTAGGTAGATGGGCTAACAGGTCCATGGTGCAGCGTAACAAATACCCTTGAGGAAAAATAAATGTCTTTATACAAAAGAGTTTTGATCGCATTGGATTTTCAGGGCGATAATGCTGAAGTTATCGATAAGGGCATCAGTATTGCCAAAATCAACGATGCAGAAGTATTCCTTCTGCACGTCAACGAGCCGTTGGCGCTAGCCTACGCAGCAGATGGCATGAGTTGGAGTGATCAGATCATCATGCTTGAAACCAGTATTCGACAGGAAGCACAGAAAAAAATGGCAGAGACGGGTGTCAGGTTGGCATTGCCCGCGGCAAACTGCATCACTCGAGAGGGCCGGCCTGCGACAGAGATTCACGAGCTGGCGAAGGAGAAACAGGTAGACCTTATTGTGATGGGGACCCATGGGCAGTCTGGGTTGAAGCTTTTGCTGGGCTCGACAGCCAATAGCGTTCTGCATGGCGCTACTTGCGATATTCTTGCGGTTCGCATTGGTGATTAAGGCAAGGGCAATGATAAAAAGCTCTCGAGTCAGTCCATTTTCTAGACATGAAGGCATGCCAAGGATGCCTGTCACTCAGGCTTGGTATGTGGGCTTTTCTCGCCTGAATCCGCAGAGCCGAATATCAAGCAAGCCGTTGAGACTAAGTTGTTAGCGTGACGGATTGAAGGCTTGAACAAATCCTATCTACCCGCACCGTTTCTAGCGCGAGTTCGTTTTAGCAGAGGCTATTTCTAGGCGCGGCTACTTCCATAAGTCGCAACTTCTTACAGGCGGCAGACAGGGTTGGACCACAGCCCTTAGTCGGCGAGTCTTCGATGACATTAAAAGAGCCCGAATTTACTCTTGGGGTAGAAGAAGAATATCTGTTGGTCGATCGACGTACTGGGAATCTGGTAAGCGATCCGCCGTCAGCCCTAATGCGAGAATGTGTGCAGTTATGTGGCGAGCAGGTCAGCCCGGAACTGATGCGCTCGCAGATTGAGGTTGGCACCAGTGTCTGTAGTAACGTTAATCAAGCGGGTGTTGAGCTTCGAAGACTTCGCGGCGTAATAGCTCGTGTCAGCAATCAATTTGATCTTGCTCCGATCGCAGTCTCAACCCACCCGTTTGCTCGGTGGATGAATCAGAAGCAAACGGCGAAGGCTCGATATCTTGCCTTGACTCAGGAAATGCAGGCGACAGCGAGAAGATTGCTCATTTGCGGCATGCATGTCCACGTAGGTGTTTCCGACCCAGAGTTGCGCATCGACTTGATGAGTCAGTTGAGCTATTTTTTGCCCCATCTATTGGCCTTGTCCTGTTCTTCGCCGTTCTGGGAGGGTGAAAATACAGGTCTCAAGTCTTATCGATTGACGGTTTTCGGTAGCTTGCCGAGAACCGGCTTGCCTGAGCAGTTTGCCAGTTACGCCGAGTACCAACGACATGTTGATATACTGGTTAAAGCTGGGCTAATCGACGATGCCACCAAAATCTGGTGGGACTTGCGGCCGAGTGCGAGGTTTCCTACCCTTGAAACCAGAATCATGGATGTCTGTACCAACGTTCAACACGCCACAAGCATGGTGGCCTTGACGGTTTGCCTGATGCGCATGTTATACCGGCTTCGTCGCCGTAACCAGAGTTGGCGCCGGTACGCCAGGATGCTCATCAATGAGAATCGCTGGCGGGCTATGCGTTATTCATTTGATGCGGGAATGATTGATCTGGCGAAGGGTGAGATCACTCCGTTCGCAGAATTGTTGGATGAATTGCTTGATTTTGTTGCGGAGGACGCAGCGGCGCTGAATTGTCAGCAAGCACTGGCTCAGGTTAAAGAAATACTTGCTTCAGGTACCAGTGCGCATCAACAGATTCGGGTTTATGATGCTGCCATTCAAAAGGGTAAAACCTCGAAAGAGGGGCTTCATGATGTAGTCGATTGGCTAATCGCCGAGACTGTACGAGATTTATAGATATTAGAGGGTAAGGTCAGATGGCTGGAAAAAACGTATTCTATGCACAATCAGGTGGCGTCACAGCCGTGATTAATGCCAGTGCCTGTGGTGTGATTGAGACTGTCCGGCAAGATCGGCGGTTCGGCAAAGTCCTGGCAGGTAAAAATGGTATTATCGGCGCGCTGCGAGAGGAGCTGATTGATACATCAAAGGAATCAAAAAAAGCGATCGCAGGCTTGCGTCACACCCCTTCCGGCGCGTTTGGTTCCTGTCGTTATAAATTGAAGTCTGTCGACGATGCTCGTGCGGAATATGATCGATTGATCGAGGTCTTCAAAGCCCATGATATAGGCTACTTTTTCTATAACGGCGGTGGCGATTCGCAGGACACGGCAAATAAGATTGCAGCGTTCAGTCAGTCGGTAGGCTACCCGATTACCTGTATTGGAATTCCCAAAACCGTCGACAACGACCTGCCATTCACTGACTGCTCTCCGGGGTTTGGTTCAGTGGCGAAGTATGTGGCTGTTTCGACCCGCGAGGCAGGCCTGGATGTTGCGTCTATGGCCGAAAGCTCGACGAAGATATTTGTATTGGAAGTGATGGGGCGCCATGCTGGCTGGATTGCCGCCGCTGCTGGATTGGCGAAGAGCGATCCCATGGCGCCACCGCACATCATACTGTTCCCAGAGATTGCCTTTGATAAGCAGCTGTTTCTCAAGCGTGTAGCGAAAATCGTCAAAACGATAGGCTATTGCGTGATAGTCGCGTCAGAGGGTGCACAATATGCAGACGGCAGTTTTGTTGCTGATGCTGGCGTGAAGGATGCTTTTGGACATACCCAGCTCGGTGGCGTGGCGCCGTCGCTGGTCGATATGATCAAGCTTGAGCATGGTTTCAAGTGTCACTGGTCTGTCGCGGATTACTTGCAGCGTGCAGCTAGGCATATCGCGTCAGCGACCGATGTCGAGCAGGCGTATGCGGTGGGACGCGCGGCCGTTGAGTTTGCTGCCGCAGGCAAAAATGCGGTGATGCCGATTATTGTGCGTGGCAAGACTAAAAAGTACAGTTGGTCTATCGGTGAAGTAGCCTTGTCAAAAGTGGCCAATGTGGAAAAGAAAATGCCGCGAAACTTCATCACCAGAGACGGTTTTGGCATCACGCCAAGCGCCGTTGCTTACTTGGCGCCACTGATCTCGGGCGAAGATTATCCGCCCTATGTCGATGGATTGCCGGCCTATGTTCGCTTGAAGAATCAACTGGTACCTAGAAAGTTACCAAAATTTGATATTGGCTAAGGCTGGCGAGTAGCGCCAAATGGAGGTCGAGGTGCTAGGTATCTATTTAATCAACGGCCTGCTGGTGACCTTGGCTGTGATTGTGCACTACGAAATCCTGAGATTGTCGTCTGTGCTGATTCCACGCTTGAACATCGCCCATCGATTGCGCATCGTCGTGGGCATCTATGGTGCGCTTTGTGCTCATGTCGTGGAAATATGGCTATTTGGCGTGGGTTATTACCTGATGCTTCAGAACCGAGGGTTCGGCGCCTTGGCGGGTAATTTTGATGGATCGTTGCTGGATTGTGTCTATTTTTCGTTTACCAACTACACCTCGCTAGGGTATGGGGATATAGAGCCATTTGGTGACATACGCTTCACCGCCGGCCTGGAAGCGTTAACAGGTTTGGTGTTGATCGGCTGGACAGCCTCATTCCTGTATGTCGAGATGTCACGATTCTGGCACGAAGCATAGCCAGCTAATACCTCATGACCCAGATAGGTGTCTCATAGCATCGAGATCTGCGACCAGAGCCTTGATGTGCAAGTCCATATAGTCGCGAAAGATACAAGCCGAGTGGGGCAGAACAACGACATTCGGATAGTCCCACAAGGGTGATTCTGCGGGTAGTGGCTCTACCTCAGTAACATCAATGCCGGCGCCCTTGATACCGGTATGGGCTAATGCCCAAAGTAAATCTTCCGTGAGTAAAGTCGTACCTCGGCCAAAATTATAAAGATAGGCGCCAGTCTTGATGGCCTTGAGACGTGAGCGGTTCATGAACCCTTGGGTTTCTGCACCACCGGGCAGAAGTAGAACCACGTGATCGGCCAGGGCGAGATGCGCGTTCAGCGCCGTGGTGGGAATATACTGAGCCCCCGTATCCGGATCCTGTCCCTCTGACTGGGATCGTCTGTGAGCGTAGACTCGGGTTCCGAGTTGAGTCAGGTAGCGGGCGCAGGTTTTGCCGATGCTACCATAGCCGATAATGAGCACGGTTTGCTTGCTGAGCAGGGGTGAGTCTTGCTGACGATTTCGATCCCATTGATGGTGTTGCTGCAGAGTCAGCATGGCACTGATTTGGCGATTGAAATGCAGCATTAGGCCCAGCATGGCTTCTGCAATCATAGTGCCGTGAAAAGCGCCGTGAGAGATCTCGACTCTGCCGCTAGGATCTGGCTTAACCCAGTCGTTACCTGCGGCGGGAGTGAAGATCTGTTTGAGAGCCGGAGCACTGGCGTACCAGTCTGCTTCGAATCGCCAGGTGTCGAGCCACTCGATTTTGGGTAAGGCTTGCATAAGCTCAGCCTCACTCGTCAGAACGATGATTTCCCAGTTGGGCAGCTGTTGTGCTAACCGCAGGTGATGGCCGCTGGAAAAGTGAAATGCAACCTCTTCAGCAACCAGAAAGATGTGAAGCTTATTGGGTGTTTTCGGTTGGTTTGTCATAGCTAGCTCACGGCGATCAAGATTGCGATTGCGAGACTTGGTGCATGGACTCAAATAATAGACTCGAACGAAGCCAAAGATGAAAAAAAAGCGGGCAAGCCCGCTTTTTTCTTTAGCCAGTCATGGACGACTTAAAGCAGCGGCGCTATCACCAGGCTGACAATCGCCATCACGTTGATCAAGATATTCATGGCGGGGCCGGACGTATCTTTAAAGGGGTCACCCACTGTATCGCCAACAACGACGGCGGCATGGACATCAGAGCCTTTACCGCCCAGGTTGCCCTTTTCCACATACTTTTTGGCGTTGTCCCAAGCACCACCGGCATTGGCCATCATCAGCGCGAGAAGCACACAGCCCAACAGGGCGCCTGCGAGCATACCGCCAAGACTCTCGCCACCCAGTCCAAAGCCAACGACGGCAGGCATTGCGATCGCAATAACACCTGGCAGAATCATTTTCTTCAATGCGGCCTTGGTCGCAATATCGACACACTTGGCATGGTCTGGGTCAGCTGTACCTTCCATCAGGCCTTTGATCTCGCGGAACTGGCGACGTATCTCTTCGATCATCTCCATCGCCGCATCGCCCACTGCTGTCATGGTAATTGAGGCGATCAGGAATGGCAGCGCACCGCCGATAAACATGCCCACCAGCACTTTCGGATCGGAAAGCTCCAGCGAGAACGTGGCGTGATGCAGATGCATGGTTTCGACAAACGCCGCTATGATCGCCAGCGCTGAAAGGGCGGCCGCACCAATAGCAAAACCTTTGCCGATGGCAGCAGTGGTGTTGCCGACTTCATCCAAGCCGTCAGTAATTTTGCGGACCTCGGCACCAAGGCCACCCATTTCCGCAATACCACCTGCGTTATCGGCAACTGGGCCGTAAGCGTCAAGGGCCATTGTCATACCAACGGTGGCCAACATGCCGACTGCAGCTATCCCAACGCCATACAGGCCTGCAAGATCAGTAGAAACGTAGATAATCGCGCTGATAGCGACAATGGGAATGACCACTGATTGCATACCAACTGCAAGGCCCGTGATCATTACGGTGGCAGTACCCGTCTTGCCAGACTCAGCGATACGAACAACTGGTGACTTGGATGTGTAGAACTCTGTGACGAGGCCGATAAGAATACCGCCCGCAGTACCCGCAACGATAGCCCACCAGACATTGATGGAGACGCCGGCGTAATCCGTTAAAAAGTAAGCAGCGATGATTAATGCCACAGCCGAAAGTTGGTGGCCCATTCGCAGTGCGGTTTCTGGCGCACTGTTAGACATGCTGCGAACGACCAGAATGCCGATAATGGAGCATGCCAGGCCGACTGAGGCTAGTGCCAAAGGCAGAAACATCAAGGCTTGTTGACCTTTTTCGGTCGCAAGCGGCGCCAAAGCGCTGATGCCGAATTCACCACCCAACGCGAGGGTTGAGGCGATAGCAATGGTCGCAATCATGGCCCCACAATAGGATTCAAAGATATCAGAGCCCATGCCCGCGACATCGCCGACGTTGTCGCCCACGTTATCTGCAATAACGCCCGGGTTGCGGGGATCGTCTTCCGGAATTCCAGCTTCAATTTTACCCACCAGATCAGCACCAACGTCGGCGCTCTTGGTGAAGATACCGCCACCGACTCGAGAGAAGAGGGCTACGCTCGATGCGCCCATACCGAAACCATGAATCGCATGTACCGCCTCCGGATCTCCGCCAAAGTACCAGTAAAGGCTGCCAAGACCCAATAGGCCCAGTGATGCGACACACAAGCCCATGATAGAGCCGCCGTAGAATGCAACCGTCAGGGCGCCGGCAGCACCAGAGGTCTGGGCAGCGTGCGTGGTTCGAACATTCGCCTTGGTGGCGGCAAACATACCCAGATAACCAGCCAATGCAGAGGAAATGGCGCCAACGGCAAAGGCGAGGGCCGTATTAACCCCCAGCGGCGAAACGAGCAGGATCAGAAACAAAGGTGCAGCAAACAGGAAAAGCATGCGATATTCGCGATGCATAAACACCATGGCTCCTTCGTGGATAGCCTTGGCAATTTTTTTGATCTTTTCTCCGCCTTCAGCGTATCTTGTCATCACAACATAGATAACAAAGGCGCAAACCATTCCGAGCACACCGAAGAGTGGTGGCAAGCTTGTCATTTCAATCATAGTCAGTTCCGATCCGATTATTATTGGGGTCTCTCTACTGAATGCGGACCTGCCGAAGCCGTCTGCACGTAGCCGGGCTACATAGTACAAAAGAGTGGGCTTGTGTTGAACCGCCAATATACGCTAATTGCAGGAAATTAATCAAAGTCTCCTCGACTGATTCAATTAGAAGCAGTCAGACAAAGATTTTTTCGTTGAAAGTGGCTCACAGAAATCTTTTTTGGTCATTAGCCCTCGGTCAAAAGACGGCGCAGATCGATTATCGCCGCATTAGCCCTTGAGATGTGCGATCCCATGACCAGCGAATGATTGGCCAGAATGCCCAGGCCATCGCCGTTGAGGATCAGAGGACTCCAGAGCGTATCCTGTGTCGGTTCAAGTTCGCGAATGATTTGGCGCAGGCTGATCAGTGCATTCTTTTTATCCAGCACGTCTTTGAAGTCTACTTCGACTGCCCTTAACAGGTGCAATAGCGCCCAGGTTGTGCCGCGTGCTTCGTAGAAAACATCGTCCAGCTCGGTCCAGGGTGTCTTAACTTCGGTTTCCGTCGCGCTGAAGGTGGATTGAGTCGCCGCCGAGTCACCGGCCAGTGCTGTGTTTAGCTGCCGCTTTCCAACGCTGGCACTCAAGCGCTGAGACAGGCTACCAAGACGGGTCTCGACCTCAGAAAGCCAGATCTGGAGATTGTCGGCGCGAGCGTAAAACTGTGCCGATGGTTGATCTTGAGCACCAAGGCGGGCCAGATAATTCTCCAGCGCACGAACGCCTCGACGGTACTCGTCTTCACTGGCCGGCAGCATCCAGCTATCACTGTCAAAGTAAAATTGGTTTTCAGCAGTGACCAGGCCAATGTCTTCCGTCGACTGAGATTGGGAGCGGCTAAGGTTGTTTCTCAGGGTGCGGGCCATATCACGAATTTGGACTAAGACCCCGAACTCCCAATTCGGCACATTGTCCATCCAAATTCCTGGCGGGAGTATATCGTTGGTCAAATAGCCGCCGGGTTTGTCTAACAGTCGCTCGGCGATGGCGATGGTTGTTGCCACTGTGGTGCTGCCTCGCACAATACGCACCCCGATTTGTTCGGTCTCGGTAGCCGTAAAGGCTGCAACATCAAATTGCTCCGGCTCAGAATCCCAGAGATAGCCAAGTACGCCAAAAGCACCCAATAATCCCAAAAACAAGAAGCCTATGCCTTTGCCGAACGAGCCAGAGGCAGATGAGACTTCCAGGTTGTCAGAAATGTCAGTTTTGATTTTATCGAGCCTGCTCACGAGCGGTTCTCCGCAGAGAATGATTAGAGTGACATGTTAACTAAAAACCGCGCAGCGGTCTGCGTTGATTCCTACCCGCTGGTCGCTGGAGCATTGATCGAGATGCGCACCCTATGTCGATTGCCTTCAAGGTCTGGCATTTTCAGTGCCAGTAAAGACTAATCGCCGTTCGGTTACTCATCTCAAACTGTGCACGAATACGCTTACTTGTCGCCTGATTCAAATATTGGTAAATCTGTCGACCAAGGGCATCTGAGCTGGCGCTAATAAGGATCGATGCATTGGTTAGTTCGATTTGTTCAGCGGCGACTTGCAAAAGATTCAGCGCTGGCAAATCACTGCCGCCCAAAGAGCTTTGATCTTTGGGCGCTAAAACTGCTGATGCTGGAGTATCAACAGCAGTTTCGGCGATGGCTCGATTCAGATCCACAAGGGACGCCAAGGAGAGGTCGGGCAACAGGTACTCGACCTTTTGGGTATTCTGTTGTTCCGCAATCATCAAAGCAATGGCCGGGATGCTCGAATGATCTGGATCCACCGACTGAGCCATCGTGAGATAGTTTCTGGCGGTGCGAAGTTTGCCGGCTTTCGCCTGATCTATCGCGAGGTCCAGATAGGCTTCGACAATCTCGGCTAGGCCAAGCAATGCTGCCGGATGATCGGGCTCAAGGATCAGGACTTGAGAATACCGAAGATAGGCGTTGTCGCTATCGGGCGTCGTTAACCGTTTTTGGCGAAGCGCCGTATGACCGGCCTCGAGTAACTCGGCGATACGTTGCGGCTCAGGGTCTGGTCTTGAGTCAGCGATCACATTGGCTGGCGCTGAACTCTGTGCCAGGGCTGGCCCGACGGGTATACTCTCGACGACAGGGACTGCTTGCTGACAACCGTACATCGCAAAGGTCAGTAAAATAAAGCAGAATTGATGACGTTTGTACGGCAATATAGTGACCTAAACTATTGTTGATTGAACCATTATGAGCAGGTTGACAGGCAGCATCCGTCGAAAGCTAGCAGCCATGTGTGGCATTTGGCTAGTGGCCATTTCCGCGGTCGCATCAGGGCCCGTTAACGGCCTATTCTCAGTCTCTGGCCAGCGAACCTACCTGCCCGTTGACTCAGCGTTTCAGTTTAGCGCTTTACAGAACAATGAGCAGCTGATTCTGCGCTGGCAGATAGCGCCAGGGTACTATTTATACCGGGATCGAATCAACGTAGACCAGGCTGGAGTGGCTATACCACTTGAATTACCCGTAGGAGTCGAAAAGCTTGACGAGACGTTTGGGCTCGTTCAGGTGTTCTATCGTCTTCTGGAAATAGAGGTGCCTATCAATCCTGGCTTGACCCAGGTGCAGATCGACTATCAGGGGTGCGCTGATGCCGGGTTGTGTTACCCGCCTCGCCAGCAGGTTATTGCGCTGGAGGCACCCTGATCTGACATCGAGGTCTGAATTCGCGGTGTGAAAACTGACGATGAAATTAACGATGGCGAATTCATCGATGGTGATTATCAAGTCAAGAAAGCGCTAAAATCAGGGTTTAGTTTGGAAGTTGACAATGATGGCAAAAATACTCGTGCTGAATGGTCCAAACCTCAATTTACTCGGTCAGCGAGAGCCTGAAGTATATGGTCGTGAAACACTCGCCAGTATCAATCAGGGTCTCGTGGCCCAGGGCCTGACGGCAGGTCATGAGGTCGTGACCTTGCAAAGCAATGCCGAACATGTGCTGATTGATCGAATCCATCAAGCCAGAGCAGAGGGTGTCAGGTTCATCATCATTAATCCCGGGGCCTTGACGCATACCAGTATTGCCTTGCGGGACGCTCTGCTGGGCGTTGCCATTCCTTTTATTGAAATACATATTTCCAATGTACATAGTCGTGAGGACTTTCGTCAGCACTCTTACCTGGCTGACGTCGCGGTGGGCGTGATCAGTGGACTTGGCGTTCAGGGATATGATCTTGCGCTGCAGGCGGCAATGGCACGAGTAGCAGCTGAAGGCTAGGGAAAATGGAAGATTCAAGGTAAGTGTCACAGGGATTGTTGGCCGAAGTCTGTGTCTGATGCATCCGGCTGTCATCGCAAACCGCAGCATTCTGCAGCAGAATGCAGGCTCAAGTTGGCTGCCTTCAAGGCCCTGTATAGGTAGTGGTCAGTCATCGCAGCGTCTGTCACTGACAAAACCTGGCCCGCTAACCTAGACAAGCATTGACAAGCATTGACAAGCATTCGATATGAGTTCGATCTGAGATAGCCAGTCGATTTTAGAAAACCAGTCGGTCCTGGAAGCGCCCCAAAGAGGCCCGAAGAGGCCTCCAACAGACCTGATCAATAACTGATCTCACCAACACAGGATGTAAACCCACAGTGGAATGGAAAACCCTAGCCGTCGCGGGCACAACGACCAGTCTGGCGCTCATCGAAGACCTATTTTGGAATACGGGTGCCGTGTCTGTGACAGTGATAGATGCGGAAGACCAGCCGATCTACGAACCAGGTCCTGGCGAAGAGCCGGTTTGGGAAAATGTGATTGTAAGTGGTTTGTTTGAGGACGATCTTGATATTGACGAAGTCCGCTGTCGCTTTGTAGAGGCTGGGCACGAGGTACTTTTCATCGAAGCGGTGGGTGATAGAGTTTGGGAACGAGAATGGTTGACCCGGTTTCACCCCATGCAGTTTGGTCAACGATTATGGGTTTGCCCGTCAGGCCGAGAAGTGAATGCGAGTGATGCTGTTATCCTGCAGCTTGACCCAGGACTCGCCTTTGGTACAGGTACCCATGCCACGACACGATTGTGTCTTGAGTGGCTTGAGGGCAACCTGGTGCCTGGTCAGGCGGTGCTGGATTTTGGTTGTGGGTCTGGCATTCTTGGCATAGCAGCACTTCTCCTGGGTGCTGAGCGAGTGCATGGGATCGACAATGATCCTCAAGCGTTGGTCGCAACCCTGGATAATGCAACCCGCAACCAAGTGCAGAATCGATTACAGATCTCCATGCCAGAGCCTTTGACCGCCGCCAGCTTTGATATAGTTGTTGCCAATATACTTGCCCAGCCGCTGATTGATCTGGCTGAGCAGCTGATGGCCACCTTGAAACCGGGCGGTCACGTTTTGCTGTCAGGTATCATGGTCAGCCAACGAGAATGGGTCAAAGCTGCATATGAGAGCTTCGAGTTTGTTGCCGAGGGTGAGCTCGATGGTTGGGTGAGCTTAGCTGCAAGAAAGCCATTATAGGACGCGAATTCACTGGATATTATTACTCGTTGCCCACATTGCCAAACATCCTTTCCCATCGGGGATGGGCCATTGAGCGCAGCCGGCGGCGCCCCGCGCTGTGGCGCCTGCTCGAAGCTATTCCAGGCCCAGACTTTTAACATTAACCACGAGCCGAGTCTCGAAGAGGTCCGCTCGGTTGCGACCGCGGACGAGGATCCGCTTCGAGCGAAAGAGATGGCACCACCTGGCGCGCCTGAAACTCAGGCTGAGGCGACTTTGAAAGCAGCCGTCGAGCGGCAACTTCAATCCCTCTATTTTGAGCCCGAGGATCCCGCGGACCTGGTGGGCGAAATCAGCGAGCCAAGCTATCGGCATCAATGGCTCTGGGTTATGGGTGTGGCATTGCTACTGTTCAGTCTTAGCGTTCAGTATGTCTGGTATGAGCGAGATCGACTGGCACAGAATGAAACGTTACGACCCCACTATCAACAGTTTTGTCGGTATGCCGGCTGTGAACTTCAGGCTTACAAAAACCTCTCTGTCCTGATGACCACGGGTTTAATCGTACGTACCCACCCGACGTTACCCGGGGCGCTGAGAGTTGATGCAATTATCAAAAATTCCGGGGCTTTCGAGCAGGCATTTCCGAATCTGAGGTTAACCTTTACTGATATCAACAGTAAGAAAGTGGCGCAACGCACCTTTAAGCCAGCAGACTATCTGTCCGGTGAATTGACCGGGCTCAAGTATTTTCCGGCCTTTACCGAAGTTCGACTCTCTCTGGAGATTGTCGATCCAGGAAAAGCGGCCTTGGGATACAGTTTGATGATCGATTAACGCACCTCTGCTTCTAAGTAAGCTAAGATAACCATTCTTGCCACTCAGCTGAAAAAAAGTTTATGTTGAAGATTGGTACTCACGAACATACCAGCCAGGTGATCATTGCACCCATGGCCGGCGTCACAGACAAACCCTATCGAAACATGTGTCGTCAGTTTGGAGCACATTGGATGGTATCTGAAATGATTACCAGTGATGCGCGCTTGTGGAGTTCTGTGAAATCTCGCCAGCGCTTGGCGTATCACGACGAAGTCGGACCCCGCTGGATTCAGATAGCCGGTGCAGAACCCGCAATGATGGCGGAAGCGGCACGCATGAACGAGGCCCGCGGCGCCGAAATTGTTGATATTAATATGGGCTGCCCGGCAAAAAAGGTCTGCAATCGTCAAGCGGGTTCGGCGCTGCTGCGAGATGAAAAACTCGTTGGCCAAATCCTTGAGGCTGTCGTCGGTGCGGTTACGGTGCCGGTGACACTGAAGATCCGTCTCGGCTGGTGCAAAGAGACCCAGAATGCGTCAACAATCGCTCGAATTGCAGAGTCGTCAGGGGTGACACTCTTGACCGTGCATGGCCGAACGCGAGCCTGCAAATTCGGTGGTCAGGTGGACTATGAGGGGATTGCCGAGGTAGTTGATACCGTTCGTATCCCGGTGGTTGCCAACGGTGATATCGATTCCGCCTCCAAGGCCAAGGCGGTGTTGGCGCAAACAGGAGCCGCTGCGGTCATGTTGGGGAGAGCCACGCAGGGACAACCTTGGCTTGCAGCAATCGTCGACCATTATCTCAGAACCGGTGAAGAAAAAATAAATCCGAAGAACAGTGAGATAAAACAGGCGCTGATCGTACATATAGAGAACTTGGTCGAGTTTTATGGCGAGGTGATGGGGGTCCGGATCGCGAGAAAACACGTGGGTTGGTACCTATCTAGTCGAGTGCCCGTGGATTTTATGAAAAAATTCAATGGGTTACAGTCTGGTGAGGCGCAAGTGGTGGCGATTAGCGAGGCATTTGAAGGAGGATTGGTAGGTTAAACGAGGTAGGAATCCCTATGTCTATAAATGACGAATCAGCAGAGAAAGGACGAGGGCTTAGCATAAGCAACGAGATTGCCGGCGATCTAGCCGAACAGATAGCCGAACCATTACTGAGCGAGTCAGTCAAAAAGGCGGTGAACGCTTATATCAAAACTATGGATGATCAGCCGCTAGCAGACTTGTACGAACTGGTGTTGTGCGAGGTCGAACTGCCGCTGTTAAACTGTGTATTACGCCACACTGCGCAGAACCAAAGCCAAACCGCGCAGATTCTTGGCTTGAATCGCGGTACCTTGCGGAAAAAAATGAAAAAGTATGGCCTGTTGTAGTGGCTGAAGGCCCTTAGACAATTCCAATTCAGCAGGTAGGCGTGTAAAATCTTCCTCTCAAAAAAGGACGGGCAACCGTCCTTTTTGCATTTATCTCTATCTTTACTTTTATGTTTACTTTTGCATGTATTTTGCACGTCCGTTGCAAGTAAGTTTGCAACGAAAAGTTACTGATGATTACGGCGTCGACGTTTCTCTATGGATAATTACAAAGTCAAAACAGCGCTTCTCAGCGTCTCGAATAAATCTGGTCTGTTGCTGCTGGCTCAAACCCTTGCCAAAGCTGGCATTAAAATGCTGTCGACAGGAGGCACCCATAAGCTGTTGAAAGACGATGGTCTGACTGTTCAAGAGGTGGCGGATTATACGGGTTTTCCCGAAATGATGGATGGGCGAGTCAAGACCCTGCATCCGAAGATTCATGGGGGGTTACTGGGCCGACGGCTGGCAGATGGCAGCGGACTAGATATCGATGTCATGCAGGCGCATGGGATTGAAGCGATCGATCTGCTGGTTGTAAATCTGTACCCGTTTGAAGAAACCATCAGTAAGCCAGACTTTACGTTTGCCGAGGCCATTGAGAACATCGATATAGGTGGTCCAGCCATGCTTCGGTCTGCCGCGAAGAATTTCGCCAGTGTGGCTGTCGTTGTAGATGTAGCCGATTATCCGTTGATACTCGAAGAGATGGCGCAATCAGGGGGTTACATCTCCTACGCGACTCGATTTAGATTAGCAGTCAAAACCTTCGAGCATGTTGCCCGCTACGACGCTGCGATCAGCAACTATCTGGGTGCCATAACGCTTGAGTCTCAGGCGCGATTGCAATTTCCTCAGACGCTGACGCTTCAGTATCGTCGCAAGCAGGACATGCGCTACGGGGAAAATCCGCATCAGGCAGCAGCTTTTTATGTCTCTGCGAACGCGGGTCCTGGGAGTGTAGCTGAAGCCCACCAACTGCAGGGCAAAGCGCTGTCATTTAATAATGTTGCCGATACAGATGCAGCACTGGAGTGTGTTCGAGCGTTTGCGGAACCTGCGTGTGTCATCGTCAAACATGCGAATCCCTGCGGGGTTGCAGTGGCCGAAAATTTGCTGTTGGCCTACCAGAATGCCTTTGCAACGGATCCTACTTCTGCTTTTGGCGGTATCATTGCCTTCAATCGCTCAGTCAATCTGGCGGTCGCGACGGATATCGTCGATAAACAATTCGTCGAAGTTGTCATAGCACCATCGATTGATGAGGACGCGCTGGCAGTGTTTGCACAGAAGAAAAACGTCAGGGTTCTCGCCTGTGGGGACTTGTCGCTGGATCGAACCGGTGAATTGAGCTTCAAGCAGGTCCTGGGTGGTTTGTTGGTACAGGACAGTGACTTGCCGCTGGTCAATACGATTGAAGGCGAGGCTCAGTTACAGGTGGTCACTGAGCGTCAACCCACCGAGAAAGAGCGCAAGGATCTGCTGTTTGCGTGGACGGTGGCAAAATACGTCAAGTCGAATGCCATCGTTTATGCTTGTGACAATCGCACCATCGGTGTTGGCGCGGGTCAAATGAGCCGTGTCTATAGTGCAAAAATTGCAGGCATCAAGGCGTCAGACGAGGGCCTGCAGGTGCCTGGTTCGGTCATGGCCTCAGATGCGTTTTTCCCGTTTCGTGATGGTATCGATGCGGCGGCGGCAGCAGGTATTACCGCTGTCATTCAGCCCGGTGGCTCAGTTCGAGATGATGAGGTCATTCGCGCAGCCAACGAAGCTGGTATGGCTATGATCTTTACTGGCATGCGACACTTTCGTCACTAGTCTGACGTTGGGTGAATCTGAACGGCAACGATAAGGGTAAGTTGATGAAAATTCTGATCACGGGTAGTGGCGGACGAGAACATGCACTGGCCTGGCGCGTGGCTCAGTCAGATACGGTAGAGAAGGTTTACTTGGCGCCAGGCAATGCCGGAACAGCTAAAGACGCGAAGTTGTGCAATGTCGACATAGATGTTATGGATTTCGCCGCGCAGATTCAATTTGCGCGTGAAAATGCGATAGATCTGACAATTATTGGGCCGGAAGCTCCGCTGGTTGCCGGCGTGGTGGACCAATTTCAGGCCGCTGGATTGGCCTGTTTCGGGCCGAATCGCGGCGCTGCGCAACTCGAGGGGTCAAAGAGCTTTACCAAAGATTTTCTCGCCAGGCATAAGATACCGACGGCTGCCTATGGCAGTTTTAATGATCCGACAGCCGCCATCGCGTTTGCTCAGCAAATGTCCTTGCCCATCGTCATCAAGGCCGACGGCCTGGCAGCGGGTAAAGGCGTCGTGATTGCCCAAAGCCAAGATGAAGCCCAAGCAACCATTACCGATATGCTGAGCGGTAATGCCTTTGGTGCCGCTGGATCCAAAGTCGTGATTGAAGAATTTCTGGTCGGCGAGGAAGCCAGTTTTATCGTGATCGCTGACGGTGAGACCTTTCTGGACTTTGCATCCTCACAGGATCACAAGGCCGCATTTGATGGTGATCAAGGCCCCAACACTGGCGGAATGGGTGCTTACTCACCGGCGCCGGTCGTCACGCCCGAAGTTCATCAGCGCATTATCGAACAGGTAATTCAGCCAACCCTTGAGGGAATGGCCAGCGACGGACATCCCTACACTGGATTCTTGTATGCGGGTCTGATGATTGATGCAGCAGGTAATCCCAGTGTAATCGAGTTCAACTGTCGCTTTGGGGATCCAGAGACACAACCCGTGATGATGCGAATGCAATCAGACTTGGCAGCGCTCTGTTTGGCTGCCCTGGATGGCGATCTGATCAATCAAGTGCTTGAGTTTGACGACCAGGTGGCCTTGACCGTAGTCATGGCGGCTGGCGGCTACCCGAATAAATATGCCAGTGGTGATGAGATTACGGGTATCGAAGCAGCGAATGAGCTGGGTAAAGTCTTTCATGCAGGCACTCGTCTCGATGATGGCAAGGTGGTGACCAATGGCGGCCGAGTGCTGGGTATTACGGCCAAGGGTCGGACCGTGATCGAAGCGCAAGAAAGGGCCTACTCGATGGTCGAAAAAATTCAGTTTGCCAATGCCCAGTATCGAACGGATATTGGTTATCGTGCCATTGCTCGAGAACATGCTCGAGAACATGCTCGAGAACGCGCGTCAAAAGATTGATCATCTCGAGTGCCCTGAGTGCTCTGATTGCATAGGTTCACGGGCTTTCAAGGTCAGCCAGTAGTGCCTTGATTCTGCCAAGCTGATGATTCCGCAGAGCGCGGCTGATGGCTGGCCCTTCCAGACCCGCCCCCACCTGCGCGGCGCTGACCTCGATGCAAGTTTGATAGAGCTGCTGCCAGCGGGTCTTTAAGAAGACCGAGTCCTGATCCTGCACCTGAGCCAAAAAAACGCTAGCAGTCAGGAACTGAGCGAAACGCTCGTGACGTCGAAACGCATCCACTTGAAGAAAAAAGGCCAGAATTTCTTCTGCCGTCAAGCGGGTCAGATTCAGCCAAGTAGAGTATCCCTGACTGACCAGGATCGCCAGTTCTGAGTAGCGGTTGGGTACCTTAAGAGCCCTGCAACGGCGCTTGATCAGGTCGGGTGGCGTGGTCATAAACAGGGCAGCGAAGCGGTATTCAGGTTGATCAGTGATGACGCTTAAACGCTCGAGCAGGATGAGGTCATCGATCTCCGGCCATAGTTTAGGCTGCGCGCCCAGGGTCTGCAGTAACCGAAAGAAAGCGGCTGGCGTCGGTGCTCTTAAGGCTTTCTCACACTCCATGAAGACCCGTTCTGGGGTTAATTCATTAAGATCGCCACGTTCAACCATGTTCTGCATGAGAGCCATCGTCTCTGGTGCAACACGAAAACCCAGATGGATAAAGCGCGCTAAGAACCGAGCGACTCTCAGGATGCGCAAGGGATCTTCAGCGAAGGCCGCAGAGACATGCCGCAGTATTTTGGCTTGCAAGTCTTCGACCCCACCATAAGGATCAATCAGGTTGCCGTCCGCGTCCTCTGCGATGGCATTAATCGTCAGATCGCGGCGTGCCAGGTCCTGCTCAAGGGTAACGGTCGCATTCGCGTCGCAAATGAATCCGCGATGGCCCTGGCCAGTCTTTCTCTCGGTGCGCGCCAGGGCGTATTCTTCTTGACTCTTTGGGTGCAGGAAGACCGGAAAGTCTTTACCCACCGAGCGGTAACCAAGACGAGTGAGCTGCTCGGCCGTGGCGCCCACGACCACCCAGTCTCGCTCTACCACAGGAAGATCAAGGAGTCTGTCGCGAACCGCACCGCCTACAAGGTAAGTATCCAATGAATCGTCTCGTTTCGATTAGGCTATCGTCATGAATGTGTTCGCCGAGCAGGTACTGAGAAGATCTTACCATCATTCAGCCGCATTGCGCTTAAGGAACGTCCCCAGACGCAACCGGTATCCAGGGCGATAAAGGCGTCATCGCCAGTTTTTCCGTTCAGAGCAGCCCAGTGGCCGAACAGGATTTTGGTTTTAGGATCGGGACGAGGATAGCGGAACCAGGGAGCAAAGCCGCTCGGAGATTCGTCGGTCTTACTTAGCAGCTCAAGCTCGCCCGCGGCCGTGCAGTAGCGCAGCCGAGTTAAGTAGTTGGTAATTAATCTGAGCCTCGGCATGCCGGTCAGATTTTCAGACCAGATTGCGGGTTCGTTACCATACATCTGTGCCAGGAACTCGACATAGTTTGGCCCTTTGAGCGTCGCCTCGACCTCCCTGGCACGAGCCAGGCTGGTTTGAATGCTCCAGATGGGCGGAATACCCGCGTGTACCAACAGGCAGTTATGCGCCTCATTAAGGTAGGCTAGAGGTTGCTGGCGCAGCCAGTCGATGATGTCTGGCAGGTCAGAGGCATGCATCAGGTCCGCCAAGGTGTCGCCTTGGCCGGCCGACTGACTGCCGACGGCGACGGCGAGAAAATGCAGGTCGTGATTGCCCAGTACAACTTTTGTGTTCGGTAATGCTCGAATGAGGTTAATCACCTCGAGATTATTGGGGCCGCGATTAACCAGGTCTCCCAGAAACCAGGCTGAGTCTTGTTGCGGCTTGAATCCGATGCTGTTCAGCAGGTCGGCAAGCTCCATTGCACAGCCCTGAACATCGCCAATCACGTAGGTGTTCAAGGTCTCAGCCTGAAAATTCGCTGGACGGTGCCAGCTGATTGGGGGCCGGCATGTCTCGTGCTGACAAATAATTGGCACATTGAATATAGTCAAATCCGGTGATGGTCTCCGGACGTTGCTCCGGATCTATTCCCAGCTCCAGTAATTCGGATCCTGACAGGTATCTTTTTAGGGCATTTCGTACTGTCTTGCGACGTTGACTGAATGCCTGGATCACGAGAGATTGAAGCAGCAAACGATCATGCAAGGGCGTACGCTGCGCGTGAGGGATCATCTGCACCACGGCTGAGGTGACCTTGGGTGCCGGCGTGAAGGCGCTGGGAGGAACATCAAAGAGCTTTTCAGCCGCACAAAAGTATTGGCTCATAATGGAGAGGCGACCATATTGGCTGGTTGAGGCGGCCGCGGCCATCCGCTCGACAACCTCCAGCTGAAGCATGAAGTACATATCCTCGATCATGTCGAGCTTTTCGAACAGCATAAACAATAAGGGAGTGGAAATGTTATAGGGCAGGTTGCCGACGACCCGTAGCGGTCTGTCGCCGCGAATCTGGTTAAAATCAAACTTTAGAATGTCCGCCTCTATAACGTTCAGACCTGGATAACGCTGGCGCAGTTCGGCGGCCAGATCGCGGTCGATTTCGACGACATCAAGCTGGCAGCCAGATGCCACAAGGTTCTTGGTAAGCGCGCCGTGACCCGGCCCGATTTCAAGAATGTGATCGCTCGCACTGGGTCGAATGGCGTCGATAATTCTCTGAATCGTCAGCTGATCATTGAGAAAATTCTGGCCGAAGCGTTTCCTGGCGCGCATCGTCAGCGATCACAAGCAGCAGGTAGAACCATTTCTGCGGCATAGCGAATGGCCGTATACAGGCTCGCCGGATCTGCTTTTCCGGACCCTGCGAGCTCAAGCGCGGTACCATGATCGACAGAGGTTCGAATGATCGGTAGACCCAGGGTAATGTTGACGGCGTCACCAAAGCCTTTATGTTTCAGTACCGGTAAGCCTTGGTCGTGGTACATGGCGAGCACTGCATCGAATTGACTGAGCATAGCTGGCGTAAACGCGGTATCTGCGGGCGTTGGCCCAGTGAGGTTGAGGCCTTGTCGTTGTAGGGCTTGGATTGTCGGAATGATGGTGTCGATTTCCTCGGTGCCCAGATGGCCCCCTTCGCCGGCATGAGGGTTGAGGCCACAGACCAGAATTTTTGGTGCCGGTAGATGAAACCGCTGACGTAGTTCTGCATCGAGAATTGTCAGTGTTCTAGCCAGATCCTGCGAGTTAATCGCATCAGCTACTGCACGCAATGGCAGGTGAGTGGTTGCCAGTGCGACGCGTAAGCCGGTGGTCGCCAGCATCATAACGACACGACTGACGCCCAGACGATCGGCAAGCCACTCTGTATGTCCAGTGAAGGGAATGCCTGCATCGTTGATGATGGCCTTATTGATCGGACCTGTCACCATACCTTGACAGACGCCGGACTCACACAAGCTTACAGCAGCCTCAAGTGTCGCCAAAACATAGGGTGCATTGTCGGTGTTCAATCTTCCCGGTACTACCGGCTGGGCAAGCTGAACTGGGAAAATATTCAGTTGATCGCTGAAGACCTGGCCTGATTCAAGCCAATTGTTGAGGGGTATTGTCAAGCCTAGGTCGAGCGCCCTCTGTCGCATCAGTTCGCAGTCTGCTACAACTAGCAGATCTGCGGGTAGCGCTTTCCCCAGCGCCGAGAGCACAATGTCTGGGCCAATACCTGCAGGTTCGCCGGCTGTGATTGCCAGTAGTGGCCTGCGGGGGTGCGCTGAATGAGGGTCATTGGGGCTAGCCAAGCTATTTCTCCTGGCCGATGGTATTCATTGGGCCTGCACATAGTAGATTGAAGCCGTGCTCAGGGTCGTGATCAACCCTGCGTTCAAGGTGTTGTCTCGGGATGCACCCCACACGGGTCCTCGTCGTTAGGTATGTTAGACACTCACCACAGCGCATCTAGATTCGAATTTCGACAAATGCATCGTCCCGAATCTCTCTGATCCAATTCTGGAGCTCCTCGTCAAAGCGTTGGTTGCGCAAATAATTCTCTGCCTGACTCATGCGAAAGCGATCACTGAAATCCTCAATGCGCCGACCTGTGACTTCAAGAAAGTGATAGCCATGCTCGCTCTTGAAGACGGGGCTTAAGACATTCAGTTCGCTACCTTGCAATTGCACCTCGAATTCAGCGACATAGGTGCCGGCACGGGCCCAGCCCAGATCTCCGCCACTAAGGGCTGAGCCTGGATCGTCGGAGTACAACTTGGCGATTTCGTCAAATGCTCGTCCATTCACCACTTCCTCGCGAAGGCTCTCGGCCATCTCCAGGGCTTCCTCATCGCTTCGAATCTCGGAAGGCTGGATCAGCACGTGGCGGACCTGACTTTGCGCTATCTGGCCTTCCGCTTTTGCGCCCCGTGTCTCCAGCAACTTGATTAGGTGAAATCCGCTGCCACTTTGAATTGGCCCTCGAACATCGCCTGCAACCATCGTTTTGGCGGTATCGGCAAACATGCTGGGTAACTGGGCGATCTTGCGCCACCCCAAGTCTCCGCCCTCGAGGGCATTTGAGCCGGCAGAATGGCTGACTGCGAGGCTTTGGAAGTTTGCGCCTGCAGCAATTTGTCGGATCAAATCTTCTGCCTGAGCCTGTGCCTCAGCGATTTCTGCCGCTGCTGCATCCTCTGAGAGGGGAACCAAGATGTGCGCCATGTGATATTCGTCGGCGGTCATGACCTCGCCCATTTCAGACGCCAGGAAGGTCTTGATTTCCTGCTCAGATATCTCGATGCGATTGCGCATCATGCCTTGCTGAACTCGCGCAATCATGATTTCCCGCTCGACCTGAGTACGCATGTCACCATAGGCGATACCGTCTTTCTCCAGCACAGCACGAAACTGTGCAAGGGTCATCTTGTTTTGCTCAGCGATAGCCTGCAATGCTTCATTAAGTTCCTCATCACTGATTCTTACGCCGACCCGTTGGGCCATTTGTAATTGCAGGCTTTCAACGATGAGTCGCTCGATGATTTGTTTTCTCAACACCTCATCAGCAGGCAGTTGGTTCGGTTGCGTCAGCTGTGCTTTCAGCGTGTTGATACGTTCAAGTAGTTCCGACTCGAGGATGACATCATCGTCAACGACCGCGACGATTCTATCCATGATCACCAGGTTTGCATTCGCCTGTAATGCAGCCAGGAGAAGGATGCTCGAGAGCGAGGTTTGGAGCAGTGTTCTCATCATCGTTTTAATATCCTATTTGGTCTTCGCTGAATCTATAGCCCTGAATGGCATCATTCAGTAGAGAATCAAGGCGCCGGCCCAGTGTTGCGAGGCCCTTGAATTGCACTTCAAAAAACACGCCGGTATCCATATTGGCATCTATTGTACCAACTGTCGTCAATTCCGTCGCGGTAGAGGAGTTGCCAACCGCAGCCAGCGAAAAGCGGGTTGGCTTGATGAACCGCCGAAACATCAGGCGCGACCTCCAGCAGCAGTCGTTGTATTCAATGCCAACCAGCGTCTCAAGTGTTTGACGCCTGTCCAGGTCAAAGCTCCACGCGCCTATGCCACTCCATTGATGAGAGAGTGGCCAGATCACCGAGGTACTGGCCTCTTCTTGAGCCAGACCGGGCCGTTGCTCAACCTTCGGATTAGTATAGACGTAGCCTATATTGAAAATTTTGCGGGTGTCTGTTGCGTAATTCAGTGCGATTTGGCGGCGATGGGTCTGGTGGGACTGGGGATCCCATTGAAATGCAGCGCGAACACGTAGGTCAGCATTCAGGTTCAGCATGGCTTCGGTAAACAGTGGTGATCTCGCCGCTGTGGTCTCATCGAATCCAGGATTGGTCAAGGTGACCGTGCGATCTTTAAAATATTGGATTTGACCCATGCTGACGGCGAGCAGCTGCTGGCCATTACGCGGATTCAGTAGCCGAGTCGTCAAACCCAGGCTCAACTGGTTGGCATCCGCAGCGCGATCGCCTCCCGTGAAGCGATTAGTGCGGAATAATTGCGCATAACCTGGCGTGAAACTGCTGACGTCAAATAACGGCAAGGCGCTCTGGTCCTTTTCGCCGGTATAGAGGTAAAAAAGCCTGGGCTCAAGGGTTTGCTCCAGCGGGCGGTTGAAAAGATTGATGGCGCGATTGAATAACAAGCCGGCGTCCAGATAAAAAGTTTGAGTCGTCAGTGCTGGTTTTCGCTCATACCCTTCGGGTGTATTGTTCAGTTGATATTGACGATGGGTGAGCTTTAATCCCGGCATCAAAAACCCCCAGGGTTGCCGATAAGCATGGGATAACTCCAGCACCGCGGTCGCTCGCTCACCCGTGATTTGCAACAATTCGTTCGAATCGGTTGGATCGTTTCTATTGAGCAAGCGTTGGGTCGCTGATTTGCTGAAGTGTGCATATTCAAGCCGTGACGCCAATTGCCAGCGACCCGATCGAGCAAGATGCTCAAGCGTTATTCTGGGTAAGACGGCATATTGTTCGGGATCAAAGGGGTCCAGTAGTTGAAAGTCTCTGAGGGTCACGGTCGCTTGCCAGTCTTGTCCTCGGTAGAGGACCTGGGCGAATTGATCGAGACTGGCTGAGCGTCGGTTTGTCTGGCCTGGATCAAAGGGCGTGCTGGACAGCAGACTGACTGCGGCGCCGACTTCACCGCCAATATCATTTAGGTAATCGATGTCTGAGACGGCGCTGTAATTGATGGCTGTCTGCCAGCGACTGTCCAGTCCCCCCCGGTGCCGAAGATCCAAGTACCAGCGGTTTTGAGCCGTGAACTCCAGACTATCGGGGTCAGCTTGCAGTGTTCTTTGGTCGAAGATTTTGTCCTTGCTGATGTAGCCGGCGTTAATCTCATTCTGTGTCCGTGGCGTCAGATAACGGAATTGACCATCATGGATCAGGCCTCGGCGAGACAGGCTTCGAAGCTGATAGGTAGCGTCTCGATTCGGCGCAAGATTGAAATAGTAGGGAATATTGATATCGGTACCGCCGCTACCACTGGAGCCGACGTTGGCCAGTAGAAAGCCCGACTGGCGGGCGTCATTAATAGGAAACCTGAGCCAGGGTAGGTACAGCACAGGTACGTTCTTGACGGATAGGGTCACATCTCGAGCGACGCCAAAGCCGGCCTGAGTGTCCAGGACAAAACCCTGACCACTGACAAGCCAGGAATTGCTGCCGGGTTCACAACGGGTAAGACTGCCCTGCGTAACTCTCACAACTCCGCTCGCATCCTGGCTCAGCTCACTGGCTGCGCCGCGCAGATAGGCCTGGTGTAGTAAAAAGGTAGCATTTTTGACGACTCCGCTGTCGTCCATCAGATTCGAGGTCGCGTGGGTGCCGGTCAATAAAAACCCTCGCCGCCGGATGGTCAGTGGGCCTTCAATTGTTGCCACTTTCGAGGCGTCATCGATACTGACAAAGGGTGCGGTAATTACCGACTCGCCTCGGCTAATCTCAACATCGCCCTGCAAGGTGCTGCCCTGTTCAAACAGATAAACGGCCGACTCGGCGCTGGCATAAATCTCGGGATCAGCTGGATTGCCACTGGTCGGTGGGTCCAGATAGCGACCATGACAGAACGGCGGCAAGCTGGCGGCCTGTTCCGGAGTGAGCTGATCCGCCGCGACCCAATCGATTTGTGCGGCTGACAGAGGTGGCTCGGCTGCTAGCCCACTGCTGGGCACCAGAGTCGCAGCCAGCACCAGAGCTGTTAACCAGAAGGTCAAGGGCGCTGGTTTGCATGCCTTGGTAGCAGTTGAAAACGTGATAAATAGTGGCCTTGGGTGAAGTGAATGGGGATAATAAATCATTCAATAAGAGAGTTCAGTTAAATTGTCAAAGTCGATGGATTACTTGATCAGCCGGTTCAGGTCATGAGCCAGCTTTCGGTCACTTCGTCAGGATCAGCGGCTGACAGGTTGGCGGCCTTGACTGATTGGGCGCAAGCGTCGTTGCGCCAAGTGGGTGTGCCAGCGTCGAAGGGTTTTACACTGACCGCTGCTTCAGATGACGCGAGTTTTCGCCGCTACTTTCGTGCGGTCGGTGCAGCCGAGACCTATATTTTTGTTGATGCACCGCCGGATAAGGAGAACAGTCGACCCTTTCTCCAGGTTCAAGGGCTACTGGCCGCAGCTGGACTTGCGGTACCACGCATCTATCGAACGGATCTAGATCAGGGATTTATGATGCTCGCTGATTTTGGCGACACTCTCTATCTGGATATGCTGAGTGAGGGACGGGCGAATCAAATTGAGGAAAAATATCAAGCGGCGATGAAAAGTATTCGCCGAATGCAGGCCATCGTCGTGGGTGACCAGGTGCCAACCTACAATGAAGCCAAGTTACGAACTGAGATGGATTTGTTTACGGAGTGGTTTCTGGGTCAGCAGTTGGGCTTGGTCCTTGAACTACAAGAGCGAGCGATGATTCAACAGCTTTTTGACGCGCTGATCACATCGGCTTTGGCACAGCCGCAAGTGTTTGTGCATCGCGATTATCATGCGCGAAACCTGATGGTCATTGCCGGCGAACAACCGGGCATTATCGACTTTCAAGACGCGGTCATGGGTCCCTTGACCTATGATCTGGTGTCTCTGCTAAAGGACTGTTATCACCGTTTTTCCAGAACACAAGTGGTTGACTGGGTCACAGAGGCGCATCAGCAATGGCTGCAGGAACAACCGAAAGAGCCCGTGGATGTGGATCAATTCCTGCGCTGGTTTGATTTTATGGGAATGCAACGCCATCTGAAGTGTGCTGGCATCTTTGCGCGGCTCAACTTACGAGACGGTAAGGCCCGCTACCTCAAAGATATTCCGTTGGTCCTCAGCTATATAGTAGAGGTCTGTGCAATATATCCCGAGTTTGAAGCGGTAGGACATTGGTTGTCGAAGCGCGTCTTGCCGCGACTTGAGTCTCATAGGGTCAGTCAGTGAAGGCAATGATTCTGGCCGCTGGAGAAGGCCGGCGAATGTTGCCGTTAACAGCGACTATTCCTAAGCCGCTGCTTGAGGTGCATGGCAAGGCCCTGATTGAGTGGCATTTGGTGCGTTTGGCGCAAGCAGGATTTACCGAGGTTGTGGTCAATTTACATCATCTGGGTGAGAAAATTCGATCGCGGCTGGGTGACGGTCGAGTCTTCGGGCTGGATATTCGCTATTCCATTGAGGTCAATCTGCTTGAGACGGCAGGTGGTATTCATCATGCGCTTGAGTTACTGGGGGGTGTCTCCAGTGACGAGCCGTTTGTGGTCGTGAACGGTGATATTTACACAGACTTTGATTTCTCACTGTTGCCAAAACAGCTTGATGGGCGCGTCGCCTCCCTGTTGATGGTAGATAACCCGCTCCATCATCCTTTGGGTGATTTCAGCCTTGATGCCGAAGGGCTCCTTGGTATGGGGTCTGAGCGCTTAACCTATTCGGGTATAGGGGTCTACTCGCCGAGCCTGTTTCGCGGCCTGCCAGGTGGCGCAATGAGACTTCGAACCTTGTTTGAGCCGGCGATCGCAGCCAGTCTTTTGGCTGGGCAATATTATGCTGGGCGCTGGACCGATGTGGGTACGCCGGAACGGCTCGCGACCTTGAACGCGACTCACATCTGATCTTGGCTTAACCCACATCATGGGCGTGGTCGCCAGGTTTTCCGGGTGGGCCGAGTTGTCTTGGCCAAGGGGCGCTGTGCTTTCAGGCTCAAGAGTCTGACTTTATGCTTATATCGCGTTAGAATGGCGCGAATTTTAAACGGGATTGCACCTCTTGAAACCTTTAATAGCTCCCTCAATTTTGTCGGCAGATTTCGCGCGACTGGGTCAGGAAGTCGATGCGGTGCTCGCAGCCGGCGCTGATATTATCCATTTTGATGTCATGGATAATCACTATGTACCGAACCTCACCATAGGGCCTATGGTATGTAAGGCGCTGCGTAATTATGGCGTCACAGCTCCGATAGACGTGCACCTGATGGTAAAGCCCGTCGACCGGTTGATTGGTGATTTTATCGAGGCTGGCGCGAGTTACATCACATTTCATCCGGAAGCCAGCGAACATATTGACAGGTCCTTGGAGTTGATTCGCGCCGGAGGCTGTCAGTGTGGCCTGGTGTTTAACCCGACAACTTCTCTACAGTATTTGGATTACGTGATGGACAAGATTGATATGGTCCTGATCATGTCGATCAATCCGGGCTTTGGTGGTCAAAGCTTCATTCCTGTGACCTACGCCAAACTGGCTCAGGCTCGGCAAATGATTGATGCCAGTGGTCGTGACATTCGCCTGGAGATAGATGGAGGTGTCAAAATTGACAATATTGGCAAAATCGCCGCGGCCGGCGCCGATACCTTTGTCGCGGGATCGGCGATATTTGGTGCGCCAGATTATGCCACCACCATCGCCGCCATGAAGCGAGAAATCGCCGCGGTAGCATGATCTTGATTCGGACTCTGCAGTCTATTAAGCTGCGATTTCGTTGATCAAACAGAACCCGTTTGTGGGTTGCTCGGCTCATGATTAGTCCATACCGCATCACCTTTTGTCCCCGCTCCACTTCGTCTTGGCGATGGTGACTCATCACCGTTGGGATGACAGCCAGTTCTCTTGGATTTAAAAAAGAACGTTGTCAAAGAGAATTTTGCTGATCGAAGTTTGCTAATTGTTTTTCTGGAGTAAAAATCATGACATTGGATGATTTTGCCGAATTTGCCGCGCAAGGGTTCAATCATATTCCCGTAACCCGTGAAGTGCTGGCTGACCTGGACACTCCCCTGTCGAGCTATATTAAAGTGGCGCGTGGAAGTTTCAGCTACCTGCTTGAATCGGCGGCGCAGGGTGCAGAAAAATGGGCCAGATATTCGATGGTCGGATTACCCTGTAGTCAGATCCTTAGGGTGTATGGTGATGAGGTGGTGCTCGAGTCGCAAGGTGTTGTGACTGACCGATTTACCTGTGATGACCCCCTGGTGTATGTTGAAAAATTCCAGGAGCGATTTCGCTATCCACCCATTAAAAATTTGCCCATTTATACCGGCGGCCTTGTCGGCTACTTCGGCTACGATACGGTTCGATATGTCGAAAAAAAGGTTCGCCACAGCATTCCGCCCGATGCAATTGGTACACCTGATATTTTGCTAATGGTATCTAACGATGTCATGGTGTTTGATAACGTTAAGGGCAAAATTCACCTGATAACCCATGCGGACCCGGCTCTTGAAAATGCCTATTCTTTGGCCCAGTCGCGGCTTGACGAGATGGCGGCCAGTATGCAGGCACCGATACCTGCGGATATTCGCCAGCCATCCATCGGACCTGTGATACATGAGGAGGACTTTGTTTCAAGTTACGGGCAGGAATCCTTCAAGGCTGACGTTGAGAGAATTAAAAATTACATCCAGGCTGGAGACGTCATGCAGGTGGTGTTATCCCAGAGGATGTCTATCAGGCTCGAAAGCGACCCATTGAATCTCTATCGGGCGCTTAGAGCCCTCAATCCTTCACCCTACATGTACTACATGGATTTAGGCGACTTTCATATCGTCAGTTCATCACCTGAGATACTGGCTCGTCTGGACAACGGGCAGGTGACTGTCAGGCCACTGGCTGGAACCCGTCGGCGAGGAGTCGATGAGGTCGAGGATCAGGCGTTAGAGCAGGAATTGTTGGCTGACTCAAAGGAGCTGGCTGAACATCTGATGCTGATTGATCTGGGACGCAATGATATTGGTAAGGTCTGTCAGACCGGCAGTGTCGATGTGACTGAGATGATGACAGTTGAACGCTACGCTCATGTCATGCATATAGCTTCAAATGTTCAAGGTAGACTCGATGAGGGCTACACCGCGATGGATCTGCTGCGTGCGACGCTGCCGGTGGGCACCCTAAGCGGGGCGCCAAAGGTCAGAGCCCTTGAGATTATTGACGAGTGTGAGCCGGTGAAACGGGGTATATTTGGGGGTGCCGTTGGCTATCTGTCCTGGAATGGCAATATGGATACGGCAATCGCGATTCGCACGGCAGTCGTCAAGGATCAAACGCTTTATGTTCAAGCCGGCGCCGGTGTGGTCGCGGACTCTGTGGCTGAGTCTGAGTGGCAGGAAACCATCAATAAGGCTCGGTCTATCTTTCGTGCCGTGGCGTTGGCAGAAGCGGGTCTCGGTATAGAGGCCAAGGCCGAAAACCTGCGTGCTTATAATTTGGCGGAGGCTCGCAAAGTAGTCAGTGAAGCAGGTGGTTCAGAATGATCTTGATGATCGATAACTATGATTCCTTTACCTACAACATCGTTCAATATCTGGGCGAGCTGGGCCAAGAGGTAAAAGTGTTTCGAAATGACGAGATTACGTTGGCGCAGATTCAAGCCTTGGCGCCAGCCGGTATTGTGATCTCCCCAGGACCCTGCACCCCCAATGAGGCGGGTATTTCCATGGAGACAATTCGCCAGTTTGCCGGACATTTACCTATTCTGGGCATTTGTCTTGGCCATCAGAGTATCGGCCAGGTATATGGTGGAACCATTGCGCGAGCAAAAAAGGTAATGCACGGCAAGACTTCAAAGGTATTCCATTCCGGAAGTGGGGTTTTTTCTGGTCTGCCTAATCCGTTTACAGCGACCCGATATCACTCTTTGGTGATTCTTGCGGAGACATTGCCAGATTGTCTTGAGATGACCGCATGGACTGAAATTGATGGTGAACTTGATGAGATCATGGGCGTTCGGCACAAGAGCCTGCAGGTAGAAGGTGTGCAGTTTCACCCCGAGTCAGTATTAACTGAACATGGTCATCAGTTATTGCTCAACTTTATTCATTATTGTGAGTCTCAATCGGGGCGCAATCTGCAGGAGGTGCAAGGCTGATGGATATGCCAGCAGCGATAGCCAAAGTGGTCGATCGTCAGGATCTGAGCGAGGCAGAAATGCTCGATGTGATGCATTTGATCATGTCCGGCGGAGCGACCCAGGCCCAAATTGGTGGATTTCTCATCGGCTTGCGCATGAAGGGTGAGACGGTCGGCGAGATCATTGGCGCCGCCAGGGTCATGCGTGAGCTTTCAACGAAAGTGGTAACCTCAAGAAAGGATATTGTCGACACCTGTGGCACCGGTGGTAGCGGGTCCAACAAGTTTAATGTGTCGACGGCGGCAGTTTTTGTAGCGGCGGCGGCGGGGGTGCAGGTTGCCAAGCACGGTAACCGTGGTGCCTCCAGCAAGAGTGGTAGTGCAGATCTGCTTGAGGCGGCCGGCGCGAACATCACCCTGAGTCCGACACAGGTTGCTCGTTGTATTGAAACCATTGGCGCTGGCTTTCTGTTTGCTGTAAGCCATCACTCGGCGATGAAACATGCGATTGGTCCGCGCCGTGAAATGGTGGCTCGCACGATTTTTAACCTTCTGGGTCCTTTGACCAATCCGGCTGGCGCTGAACGCCAGGTGATAGGCGTCTATGCGCGGCGCTGGTTGCGACCCATAGCAGAGGTGCTGAAGTCCCTGGGCAGTGTGCATGTCTTGGTGGTGCATTCAGCGGATGGCCTGGATGAAATCAGTATTGCGGCTGAGACCTTTGTGGCGGAACTCAAAAATGGTGAAATTACGGAGTATTCGATTCGTCCAGAAGACTTTGGCCTGGAGCGTCAGCCGATAACATCATTGGTTATCGAAAATAGTGCGCAAAGTCTTGTTTTGGTGGAGCAGGCACTGGCGGGAAAACATCTCGCCGCAGCGGCAATTGTCGCCCTGAACGCCGGTGCAGCCATTTACGTCTCGGGGCAGTGCGCCGATCTGGCTGCTGGCGTAGAGATGGCGCAGGATGCGATTGGCGGCGGCATGGCACTTGAAAAATTCAAAGACTTCGTCGACTTCAGCCAGCAGCTCTCTGAGCACGGTTAAAGGTAGATCGAAACCTTCAAGGGAGTGAGTCACAGTGATAGGTGCAGCAGATATACTGCAGAAAATCGTTGAGGAGAAATGGCGTGAGATTCCAATGCGGGCGGCGCTTAAACCGATTGCCGAACTGGAAAGGCAGATTGCGCGCCAGAGTGCGCCCCGTGGTTTTGTAACAGCGCTGACGACGAGGATATCCGCTCGGCAACCGGCGATCATAGCTGAGATCAAGAAAGCGTCACCGTCCAAGGGGGTGATTCGAGAAAATTTCGTGCCATCAGAGATTGCCCACAGCTATGCTGAAGCGGGCGCAGCCTGTTTGTCTGTATTAACAGATGTCAGCTTCTTTCAGGGTGCCGATGACTACCTGGTGGAGGCTCGGCAGGCTGTTACTTTACCCGTCTTGCGGAAGGATTTTGTTGTCGATGCGTATCAGGTACTGGAAGCTCGAAGTATTGGTGCTGATTGTATTCTCCTGATCGCGGCCATTCTCGCGCCAAAGACGCTGGCCAACCTTTACCAGTTGGCTGTTGACCTGGGAATGGATGTTTTGATCGAGGTGCATGACGCGGCTGAGTTGGCGCAGGCGCTTCAGGTTTCGCCAGCCCTGGTCGGCATCAATAATCGTGATTTACGGGATTTTAGTGTTAATTTGTCCACAACTTATGATCTCATCGATTTGTTGCCGCCTGATGTCAAGCTGGTCACTGAAAGTGGTATTCAGCAGCGGGCTGATATTGAGGCCATGCAGCTTCGCGGCGTCTATGGGTTTCTGGTGGGGGAAGCCTTCATGCGCGCCGAAGATCCTGGCGCTGCACTTCGAAACCTGTTTTTCTAGACTGACTGTCTAAAGAGTCTCTGTAAAAAGACTTGTTAGGCAGACATAAAGCATCAGGGTGAATCGCGTGGCAAAGCTTAGCGGGTACCAAAGACGACCATGGTCTTGCCATTGACCGACACCAACCCTTGATCCTCCAGGGTTTTCAAGACTCGACCGACCATCTCTCTGGAACATCCGACAATTCTGCCGATTTCCTGGCGCGTGATCTTGATTTGCATGCCGTCAGGGTGAGTCATGGCATCCGGTTCTTTGCTGAGATCCAGCAGGGTATGCGCGACACGACCTGTGACGTCCAGAAAAGCAAGATCGCCCACCTTCTGTGTCGTTTTACCCAGGCGTTCTGCGAGCTGACTGGCCAGTTGGTAAAGCATGCCACTGTCTTTTTTGCTCAGCTCGGCAAATTTCGTGTAGCTCAGCTCTGCGACTTCGCACTCGATCTTGGCTTTAACCCAAGCCGTGCGTTTGCCATGGTCACCAAACATGGCCATCTCGCCGACAAAGTCGCCAGCATTCAGATAGGCGACGATGATCTCTCGCCCGGATTCATCTTCAACCAGCACAGTGACAGACCCCTGAGTGATATAGAAAATGGAGTCGCTGCGCTCCCCGGCGTAAATAATCGTGCTGCCTCGCGGGTACTTGCGTTTGTGAGCAACACTCAGGAAAGCCTCCATGTTGCCGAAATCGGGATTGCGTTGAATGAGGCTGGCCATGAGTGTTCTTTGTGACTCCTACTGAAGGAATGATCGACTGTCGCACGTCATTGAGAACCTCGAATCCATAAATCGACTGGAAGGCAGAATTTGATGCGCGGGCGGTATAGCTGAAGTTATCGATGGAGAGAGTGGTCGGCGGTCGCACATGTGAGCACTGAGTCGGCAATTTACGGGATTCACTCGGATTCGAGTGGGTGCTTGTCTCGAAGCTGCTGTTGAAGTGGTGCCGATTAGCGATTATCGCTACCATGGGCACCAACCGATGACAGAGAGCCAGGGAAAAATGAAAGCCAGCATTCGATGGGTAGAAGAAGCGATGTTTATCGCTGAGTCAGAGAGTGGTCATGTTGTTGCGATAGATGGTCCGCCGTCGGCAGGTGGCAGAAATGTCGGTGTCAGGCCTATGGAAATGGTCTTGATGGGTATGGGTGGCTGTACCAGCTTTGACGTGATGTCTATGTTACGAAAATCCAGGCAGGATGTGACGGATTGCGTCGCTAAACTCGAGGCGGAGCGAGCGGACGATATTCCCAGCGTTTTTACCAAGATCCATATCCACTTTATTGTGACCGGGCGAGGGCTCAAAGAGGCCCAAGTCAAGCGGGCGATCGATCTGTCGGCTGAAAAATATTGTTCAGCCTCGATTATGTTGGGTCGAGGTGGTGTCGAGATTACCCATGACTATGAAATCATTCAAATCTGAGTTCGAGGCATAAAGCGGCTCGAGTCTAGATCAGAGCCAGTAGGTGGACCGGGTCATCAAAGAGGAAACTCTATGCATTAGCATTTTGATAGGTGCAGGAAAATTTGCGCCGCCAGCCGAGAGCGCATTATTCTTGTGGCGGAGTTCGTCGTCGCGCATTTGGGCCAAGATAAGCCGAGATTTGTGGTCTTCCTTCGGCAGTTGCGCCAAGTGGCGGTCTAAGTGCTTACAGACCTCCTCCTCTGTGGCAGCGACAAATCCCAGATTGACCTTGTCGCCCAGTAATCCGGTCAGAGCGCCCATGCCGAAAGAGGCGGCGTACCAAAGTGGATTCAGATAGCTGACATGTGAATCCAGTTCCTTGATACGGGCCTGGCACCAGGCCAGGTGGTCTGCTTCCTCCGCGGCAGCCTGGTCCAAGGTGGCGACTGCGGTCTGATTTTTCGCAGTGAGCGCCTGGCCTCGATACAGCGCCTGGGCGCAGACCTCGCCGCAATGGTTGACTCGCATCAGTCGCGCAGCGCTGAGTTGCTGCTCTCTGCTCAGGTTAGTGTCGTGGCTGTCAGCCGCTGGACTGGGGCGTTGCGGCTGGCCGACAGCTCCGCTGACAGTTCTCAGTGCCGAGTCTAAGCCGTTGATAAAGCTATCTATCGCAGTTGATTGGCGCATAGTGTCTTGGGTCCATTAACCCAGGCGCGTCAGTTGACGTCCGCCCAGAAGGTGCAGGTGGATATGGTAGATCGTCTGACCGCCATCCTGATTGCAGTTCATGATCAGGCGAAAGCCGGGTGTGCTGAGGTTTTGCTCAGCAGCCAGTTGAGTCGCGGTAAGCACCATGTGACCTACCAAATCGCGATGGTCTAGGTTCAAGTCGTTCAGGGTCGTGATGTGCTGCTTCGGAATCACCAACTGGTGCACCGGTGCTTGTGGGCTGATATCTTTGAACGCCATCACTTGATCATCTTCATAGACCAGTTCGGCAGGAATTTGCTTGTTGGCGATTTTGCAAAAAAGGCAGTTGTCCGTCATGAGTCACCTGGGCTTGGCCAAAAGGGCGCAAAGGCGAGCGTCACGTTCTCGTTTCGGTGAGGTCTCATTGCGCCTGAAGTCAGCCAGTATTATAAGTAACCCTGCGTCATAAGTAACCCTGCGTCATAAATAACCCTGCGTCGAACGAGCAACCTAACAAGCCCAAGTCGACCCTGAGCGACCAAGCCCTCGCCTTCCAGACTTTAATCACCGAGATGGATTTGATGGAGGCTATGGCGCGTTGATTTGCCCATGCTCGCCACGCCGTTCGCTACCCTAGGCTATGCTGAGTTGCCAGTGGTTGCTCAGATTGGAATTTGGCGCGCAAGGCGAGCATCGGCAAGCGCGTTCCATGCCAGTCCAAAGCCACAGGCGTCAAAGATTGGTTGGTTGCGTCATACTTTTGCCAGAGTGCAGCCAGGTTTTGAGTTTGACCAGGCAGTACCAGATCAGGTGCGATTTCCGCAAAGGGCCGCAAGACGAAGGCGTTCTCTGTGATCTCCTTGCGAGGCAAGACGATGTCCTCAAACTGCCCTTCACGGTCGTCATAGGTCAACAGGTCGATATCCAGTGTCCGAGACGAGAACTTAGTGCAATTGAGGTCTCTTCCATGCTGATATTCAACGGCTCGCAGGATCTGCGAAAGCTCGTTTAATCGATGGGTTGTAACGATGCCGACCACCAGGTTGTGAAAGTCAGGTCCCTCGAAACCAATAGCAGTACTAAGGTAGGTGCAAGAGACATCCATGGCGCCGAAACGGCTGTTCAGTTCATCCAGGCCAAGGGGCAAAAAGTGTTGCGGGCGAATATTACTCCCGAGTCCTAGATAAACCTGATGCTCTGTCATCGACCAGTCTCAATGTGTCTTTCCAGGATCACACCCACGTCTCTAGCATTAGTCACTGCGCCTGGCTTGCCAATCTTCAGCGTCAGATCAGCGATGGCAAACTCTGTCATGACCAGATCGGCGAGCGCCTCAGCCAGCGCCTCCAGCAGCTGAAATCTGCTTGCCGCAACAAAAGTCGTGACTCGGGCGGCGATAGCGCCATAGTCGAGGGTATAGGCTAAATTATCTTCTTTTGCGGCTCTAGCATTGTCGGTGGTCATCATCAGGTCGATCACCAGGGTTTGCTGAATCGTCCGTTCCCAGTCGTAGACACCGATGACAGTATCGACCCGCAGTCCTTCTATATAGACTCTGTTCATGGGACTAACCCAGTTCCGTCATTGGCCAGCGCGGCCTGACATGAATCGCCAGGTCTTCATGGTAGCCCTGTATTAAATGTTGCAAACCGGCATAGGCAATCATGGCACCATTGTCTGTGCATAACTTCATCGCCGGATAATAGACTCTGCAGCCGGTATCTCGTGTCAACAGTGCCAGTGACTGGCGTAACGCTTGATTGGCGCTGACACCGCCAGCTATGACCATTTGCGTCAAGCCCGTTTGTTCCACCGCCCGGCGACATTTGATTCTGATGGTATCTATCACTGCAGTTTGAAAGGCCAGGGCAATATCAGCACGATCCTGATCCGTCGGCGAATCGAGATTACGTAGAGTATTCATGGTGAAGGTTTTCAAGCCGCTGAAGCTGAAATCGAGACCAGGCCGGTCGGTCATAGGTCGTGGAAAACGAAATCTGGCCTGTGTGCCGCTGCGCGCCAGTTTTTCGATAGCGGGTCCTCCGGGATAAGGTAAACCGAGCATTTTGGCGACTTTGTCGAACGCCTCACCTGCCGCATCGTCAAGAGACTCACCAAGCAACTCGTACTGGCCCAGGCCCTGGCAACTCATGAGTTGGGTGTGGCCGCCAGAAATCAGCAGGGCCAGGAACGGATAATCTGGACGATCGGCGCTCATCATCGGCGCTAATAGGTGCCCTTCCATGTGATGGATACCAATCGCTGGAATTTGCCAGGCAAACGCCAGAGACTTGGCAATGCTGGCTCCGACGAGCAGAGCGCCCACCAAACCTGGTCCGGCTGTATAGGCGATCGCGTCGATATCTGCCTGGGTTGATTGACTCAAAGCCAGGGCTTCATTGATCATCGGCAGGGTTTTGCGAATATGGTCTCGTGATGCCAGTTCAGGGACGACGCCGCCATAGGCTGCATGCAAGTCGATCTGGCTAAACAAAAGATCTGCTAACAGACCCTGGCTGTCATCGTAAACGGCGACGCCGGTTTCATCGCAAGAAGTTTCAATACCTAAGACGCGCATCGTGAAAGACTTTTGAATAAAAGATTGAAGGCGTATGTTACTGATTTTTTTGGGTAGAATCTTGGTTTAACGCGGATTTAGCGGGTTTCTTAGCGGCACTGGTAGTGACCTAAAGAATTTACCGCGAAAGCGCTTGTGGGCTTTTGCATTTGTGATGGTATGCAGCTAGAATGCACGCCCTGCGAAGAGGAGTGAAAAAACCTTACATGCCAAACGTTAAAGTAAAAGAGAACGAGCCATTCGATGTGGCCCTGCGTCGATTCAAGCGATCTTGCGAAAAAGCAGGCCTTTTGGCCGAAGTTCGCCGACGCGAGTTCTACGAAAAGCCAACGGCCGTGCGCAAGCGCAAGGCTGCAGCTGCTGTCAAGCGTCATGCCAAGAAAGTGCAGCGCGAATCAAGACGAATGGAAAGACTGTATTAAAGAAACCCACGAAAGACCCTGTTAACCAGTCTGACAAGCAGATTTGGTTGAAACGGGAAAGACTCAACCGGGTAACAAGCAATCAGTGATCGCTTGACGAGCACAACAGGCTTTCAGTTCTGTTGCCCGGCTTGAACGAGGCTTTCTTACCTTAGCACCAGTCACTTCGTCCCGCGGAAGCAACCCAACAAATCGGAGCCCTCTGAGATGTCTGACCTGCCAATATCTGAGATCAAACAGCGGATCGACGCGGCGGTTAAAGACGCGATGCGGGCGCGAGACAAGCAGCGCCTGGGTGTGCTGCGGCTGACGATGGCAGAATTTAAGCGCATCGAAGTCGACGAGCGCATAGACCTGGATGACGAGCGCGTTCTCGCCGTCCTTGATAAAATGTTGAAGCAACGCATGGACTCTCTGAGTCAGTTTGAGAAAGCTGGGCGTGAAGATCTGGTGGCGCAGGAAGCTTTTGAGATAGCCTTGATTAAAGAGTTTTTGCCAGAGCCGCTGGATGACGCGGCGATCGCTCAGCTGATTGATGCTGCGATAGACGCAGTGGGTGCCAATTCCATGCAGGCGATGGGTCAGGTAATGGCCCAGCTCAGGCCGCAGCTGCAGGGGCGAGCAGATATTGGAAAAGTCAGTGGCCTGGTTAAGCGCCGTCTCAGCTAAGGATCAGGCGCTGATAAGAAAAGCTGTTACAAAAAGCTGTTAGAAAAGCTGGTAAGTCAGCCCGATCTTCCAGCCCATCGAGAATTAGAATCCGAAGACGCCAGGATTGCCGGTTATTTTAGGCGGCTGATACCTGTCGAAGTGCGTATTGCAGTACTTCCTGATAATGTAGCCTTCCTGCCACAATCTGATCTGTCGCCAAGCCGTGATTGCACCAGAATTTATAGATGAAGTACTCGCCAGGACCGATATTGTTGAGGTGATTCAGTCCCGTGTTGTGCTGAAAAAGACCGGACAGAACTATTCGGGCTTGTGCCCCTTTCACAAAGAAAAATCTCCCTCCTTTAGTGTGAGCCAGGACAAGCAGTTCTACTATTGCTTCGGTTGTCAGGCATCTGGTAGCGCGTTGAAATTTTTGATGGAGTTTGAACGTCTCGATTTCCCAGCCGCAATTGAGGTACTTGCTGCCAATGCCGGCTTGCAAGTACCCCAGTCTCGCGCCCAGACCTCGCCAGAGCGCAACGAACGGCGTAAATCTATCTACAATATACTGGAGCAGGCTGCTCAGTTTTACCAGTCGCAACTCAAGCAGCATGGCCAGAAGCGCGAGGCTGTTGACTATCTCAAGGCCCGTGGCGTATCTGGCGAGATTGCGCGCGATTTTGGCCTCGGCTACGCGCCGCCTGGGTGGGATAATCTTTATAAGGCGCAGGCGAAGACCAATCTGGAGCATGACCTGCTGATAGAGTCAGGTATGGTTGTGCATAACAAGGAAGATAATAAAACCTATGATCGATTTCGCGATCGCATCATGTTTCCTATTCGAGACATTCGCGGTCGAGTGATTGCCTTTGGCGGCCGTATACTGGGTGAAGGACAGCCGAAATACCTGAACTCGCCGGAGACGCCGGTATTTCATAAGGGTAGAGAACTCTACGGGTTGTATGAGGCGCGAAAACGAACTCAGAAGTTGACTCAGTTTTTGGTCGTTGAAGGTTACATGGATGTCGTCGCTTTGGCACAAAACGACATCAATTATGCAGTCGCCACGCTGGGTACTGCGACCAGTGGAGAGCACTTGGAACGAATGTTTCGTATGGTATCGAGACTGGCATTTTGTTTCGATGGAGACAACGCTGGCCGTAATGCCGCCTGGAAGGCGCTGACAGTTGCGCTGCCGCTGATGCGGGATGGTCGTAGTGCACGGTTCTTGTTTCTGCCAGATGGCGAAGATCCTGACTCCTTGGTGCGTAAAGAGGGCAAGGACAAGTTTGAGTGGCGTCTCGATCAGGCACAACCGCTGTCAGACTTTTTCTTCAATAAGCTGCAAGCTGATATTGATATCCAGTCTCTGGATGGCAAGGCACAACTCAGCAACGTGGCGATGCCGATGATCAATGAGATTCCCAGCGGCGTTTTTAAACAGTTAATGATCGAGCAGTTGTCTGTCTTGACTGGCCTGGCAGCTGACAAGTTGGTCGCGGCCTCAGCTTCGGTGGCTGCTCGGCAGGCGCCGTCTTTTTCCCGCGATGTGCCAGTTGCTGCTTCATCTTCACAGGCTGGTGCTAGCCCGCAGCCAGTGCCGCGGCGGCCTGACGTCGGCAATGCGACCCGGGCTGCGAGAGCGAACCTGGAGTTCGACAAACTCGTGACGATGGCGATCGCCATGCTGCTCAGACAACCGGAATTGAGCCAGCAATTCGATGAGAAGACCTATAGCAGGCTTGAGTTGGCGGCGGGTACTGCAATGCTGCTGGAGTTGATCCATGCCATCGTCAATCGTGAAATCACTTCGCCGGTCATGTTGTTGGCCGTCTGGCAGGATCGGCCAGAGTTTGATTTTTTGCGGGATCTGATGGAGAAGGAGCAATTGCTGGATGTCAGCGAGCTGCCAGAAGAATACGCGGGGGTTATCAATACCCTGCTACGACTCGCCGATGCCCAGTCGGGCCAGCAATTACGTGCTGATCTGCTTGCCAAGCCCTTTCACGAAATGAGCGATGCTGAGCGCGAGATGTTGCGAAACCTAGTAAAAAACCGACCGCCTCGCTAACCCGCTCGAACTCGCGGGTGAGTCCTTGGGCCAGGGTGCAAGCCTGGGCTGCTGCGCCGTCCTCAGTCCAGAGACATAGTCACAGTGAGGTTCAAGTGGAATCCTCACACTTCACTCGCTATAATCGCCGGCCCGGTTTTTGAATTTTCACTGAAGGCGGCATATGACAAGTGAACTCAAGCAACAACAGTCACGGCTAAAGGACCTGATTAGTCGTGGTCGAGAGCAGGGATACCTGACTTACTCCGAAGTAAACGACCATTTGCCCAATGACATCTCTGATCCTGAACAGATCGATGACATTATCGGCACGATCAACGATATGGGTATTACTGTCTACGAGACGGCCCCAGAACGCGATGATCTCATGCAAGAGGGCGACTCGACGGATGAGCTGGCTGCTGAAGAGGCCGCAGCGGTGCTGGTTGCGGTAGAAAACGAAGCGGGAAGAACAACAGACCCGGTGCGCATGTATATGCGAGAAATGGGTACCGTTGACCTGCTCACTCGAGAAGGCGAGATCGTCATTGCCAAGCGCATTGAAGAGGGCATACGAGACGTACTGCATGCGCTGGCATTTTATCCGGGTACCGTTGAGAGCATCTTGTCAGCCTTTGATCAGTCTCAGACGGAAGAAGGAAAGCTCGTTGACGTGTTGATTGGATTTCTGGACCCAACGGACGTGGTGATGCCTGCGGCCCAAGTGGTGCCAGGACAAATGAAAGATGAGGACGCCGAAGAGGAAGATAAGGGGCCTGACCCAGTGTTGGCGGCCGAGCGCTTTGATGCTTTGCGCAAGCAGTTTAATAAGACTGTCCGAGTCATTAAGAAAGATGGGCGGGACAGTAAGGCCGGTGTAAGAGAATTAAATAAGCTCGGTGATTGCTTTCAGTTTTTCAAGTTAGTGCCAAAACATTTCGACACTGCCGTAGAAATGGCGCGTGCCGGCCATGCTCAGATTCGCCGGCAGGAGCGACTGATCATGAACGTCAGTGTGCGCCGTGGAAAAATGCCCCGTAAAACGTTTCTCGAACAATTCAGCGGCCATGAGGATGACGCCAGCTGGGTGGACGCGCAGGTCAACGCCGGCCACAAGGCGCTTGCAGAGTTTGCTGATGAGATCACGCGAGCACAGAAGCGAATCCGCCAGGTGAGTGCTGCGACAGGCCTGTCAGTCACGGAAATTAAAGATATTAACCGTCGTATGTCCATCGGTGAAGCGAAGGCTCGTCGAGCTAAAAAAGATATGGTTGAAGCCAACTTGCGCTTGGTAATCTCTATTGCGAAGAAATATACCAATCGCGGTCTGCAGTTTCTGGACCTGATTCAGGAAGGCAACATCGGTCTGATGAAAGCTGTAGATAAGTTTGAATACCGGCGCGGCTATAAGTTTTCTACCTATGCGACCTGGTGGATCCGTCAGGCCATTACGCGTTCTATCGCCGATCAGGCGCGAACTATCCGTATCCCGGTACATATGATCGAGACGATCAATAAGCTGTCGAGGATTTCACGCCAAATGCTGCAAGAGATGGGTCGTGAACCAACACCGGAAGAGCTAGGTGTGCGCATGGAGATGCCTGAAGATAAGATCCGTCGTGTATTGAAGATAGCCAAAGAGCCAATCTCAATGGAAACACCGATTGGCGATGATGAAGACTCTCATCTTGGAGACTTTCTTGACTCAGACAATAATCTGGGTGAAGGGGCGTCGGTGGGATCGCCGATGGAGATGGCGACCAGTGAGGGTCTGAAAGAAGCGACTCGTAGCATCCTGGCCGGTTTAACTGCGAGAGAAGCAAAGGTGCTGAGAATGCGTTTCGGCATTGATATGAATACCGATCACACACTCGAGGAGGTGGGTAAACAATTCGATGTGACCCGAGAGCGTATTCGACAGATAGAGGCGAAGGCCCTGCGAAAGTTGCGCCATCCAACACGTTCTGATTATCTGAGAAGTTTTTTGGATGACCAAAGTTGAGCCTATGCCGTTGACCAGCGATAACAACAGAGAAACCGTCACTTGGCGGTTTTTTTGATTTTAGACGTGTGGTTTAACAGCCCTGAGCCTGCGATAACTCAATTGCTACAGCGTCGGGAGAGCTGGATTTAAAACCCGTGATTCTGGTAGAATTCTGCTCGTTCGCCGAGTACTGACGAACAGTCGTAAAACATCAGGTTAACAGTAAGACGCGGGCCTGTAGCTCAGTTGGTTAGAGCACTGGACTCATAATCCATTGGTCGAAGGTTCGAGTCCTTCCGGGCCCACCATTAAAAGCTTTCAAAAGCTTCCAGCTCCATGATAAGTCTAGGAATTTTCCTAAACTGGTCACTTGGAGTAGGCAAAATTGAGGACAGTGAAGTATCCTTCTTACGCCTATACCTTACACCTATACCCTGTACTTATTCTTATACCTTGGCTCGTAGATCAAAGCTGGCATTTGTGACTTTTCTAAAGCAGTTCCGCAAGATTTAGCCGCGCTTTTCGTAAAAGCTAGAATCATTAAGTCTCTACGAATTATGCCCATCAGCCAAGCTAGGGCCGCGTTCGCTCATGTTAAATATATCGATCAGCTCTCTGGCAATCGCTTGGCGCGCAGAGGACTTCATCACTTTTCTGTGAGCATTTCCTTCATCGCTAGATTGTTCGCAGAACAGTTAGGCGAGGTTGAGTCCTCTGGCCCGTTTATTCCAACGGAAGACTGGGTGGCGAAAGTTTCGAGCTGAGTATCTGCGGTCGCCTGATATCTTTAACGGGTTGAACTCTGTGGTTGACCTGAAAAGATTTTTCTCACCTATGCCCCGCCTTTCTATTTCGACGGCAGCAAAGTGAATACAAAGGGGTCAGCTGGTTGATGAACAGCCAATGATAACAAGCGGGTCGAAGAGCCGGTAGTAAAGAGTCTGGCTTTAGCGGGCTTGAGCCGCTGCCTGATGCTTGTCAGGCAGCGGCGGTCAGCTGCTAGGCAAAAAATGAAGGAGGAAAGCTAGGCCAACCTAGGTAGGCTGGCATTCGCTTCGAATGAAGAGACTGCTACTCCTCCCTTTTTATCCTTTTCTTTATCTTTTTCTCTGTTTTCTTAGCCGCTTTCTCTGTTTTCTTAGCCGCTTTCGCTGACTCTTCTTCTCCGTATTCTTCTCCGTCTTCGGCAAGCGTTAATGGCAGAACATCATAGCTTGACTCTTGTTCCTCAATAAACTCGTAGTTTACATCGTTAGTCGCCGTCAGTTCTCGAATCGTATAGCTCATATCAAGCACGGGTCCAAAGCCGGTTCTCCAGCCAACCGCCAAGGTGGTTATGCCGTTGTCTCGACCATGTACAGGACCAAAGTAGCCATGGGCTTTTGAATGCTGGTTGCGCATGTCGCTGGTAAAGCCTATGTCTGCATAACTTTTATTCAGCGTGACGACCGCATCAAGTGATGGCGCAACAGTGTCTGAGTTATGGTAAACGATGCCCATGGCGACGTAACCCTCAGGTGCTATCGGGCGCCAAGCCCAAGCATAGTCGGCATTATTATTCCCGCCTTTCATTTTGATAAGAAACTCATACCCCACTGGGGGCGCTGTGATGCCTGCAGCTTTTTTGACGATAACAGACTGCTGGACATCCCCGTCGTTCTTATAGGTGCCGCCTAGTGCCGCCCAACCAGCGGGTATGTTTTTGGGCATGCCAATAGTCGTGCCGTCCTTCTCCAATTCAATGTCTGTGCCCGACGGTAACCAATAATGATCAATCTTGCGTGACGACCAGACATTATCGAAATCAAACCAGGCTTGATAAACCAATTTTTCTTGTGGCTTGCCAGCCACTATCTGGTCGTATTTAAAGTCAAGTGTGGTCTGCAGCTGACTCTTTAACTTTCCATAAATATCGTTCTGGATATTCGTAAATGAATCACATCTCCATTGCCGTTTTGTACACTTGTTTGTGGTGTTCGGCATGAAGGAATTTAAGGTATTCTTATCTGTTTCCATAAGCGCATCGATATTCAACGAGATATCGTTCGTTAGCACTTGCCAATCACCGTCAATAGTCGACATGCGCTCTTCAGGTGTTGCCGAGAGCGCGAGCACCGGGCTCAGGCTGTTCGAGAGCTCAATGATAACGCCGGTGTATTCAATGGCCGCGCCTTCTGCGACCCAGTGGACGCGTTTTTTCCAGGCCTTCTCATCGTCTTCCCATTCCTTGCTATTACTTGAACATTTACTGAATGCACAGGATACGTCAGAGGCTACATCACCCATATCACCGATAACGTCTCCCAGTTCACTACCAAAGCTATTGAAGAAGTTGCCTGCGCCGTTGCCAAAATCGGTCGCCAAGCCCGCTGTTTCGTTAAAGCCTTGCTCAAAAGCTTTGCCAACTGCGCCAACAGTTTGGTCTCGCGCCAATGTTTCGAGCTGTTTGACTATTTCTTTTCCTAGCGTTTTACCTATGGCACCCGCCATTTTGTCCACTTCCATCACGGCAGAGCCCAGATTCAGGTTAAACGTTTCGTTAAACAAACCCGGCAGCTTGATATTGATCGTTGCTTTTGCTTCCGGAATCTTGCCTTGGGCAATATCGAGAACACCGGTTTTAACGCTCAACTTTGTAATCGTATAGCCGCTCATCATAAGAGTATCTGGAATATCGCCCACGGTGTTTCGTAGATCCTGCGGCAGCATATCAAAAAACGCCGAATCGGTGAATTTTCTGATCTCATCACCGATCTGTCGCTTGGCATCCTCTAACTTTTCCGCCGCATCCTCTACATCCCAACTAACCTCGATATAATTACTTTCAAGCTCTTCTGTGCTCATGCTGGCATCAATGTAAAACTTTCCCAGCGCGGGGCTCGACAAGTCCCCTATCATCCCGGATGGCACCCGCTCGATTGGATCGATAGTAAGACTCAAGGCCTCTGCCTTTATGGGGAGAAATCCAAAAACGTTCTCCCAAACCTCGTCTTCCGCCAACTCAGCGGCGACAACGAACGACCCAACGTTTGGTTGTAGATCAGGCAATATATTGATGTGCATCAGCAGGGTCATTTGAATAGGGCTGCGCGATGGGTCGAGCAGAAGTCCTAATGGTATTTTAGTCGTCAGTCTAGTCTGCATTGTTGGCGAATACGTGATCTGGAACTCCGCGAATTCTGGTATTTCTATCACCGGCCCCAACATCTCGCTAAGGCTATCGAACAGCTCGCTTGCACCAGGAATAACCGAGAGCACAGCGGACATCTCGATACTTGAAGTGAATACTGTTTGCAGTTCATAAGCGCCCTCATCCAGTGCAAAACTTAGCCCTTCAGTCCCCGGGACGTTCGTTTCGTACATTCCAGAACCTTCGCTGGTTTCGGTGAACTCAAGAGCACCATAAACAAAATGATTAGGGTCAGCCAGCGCCTGAGCAGGTTGCAGCAGCCCCGTCAGAGCCACCAAGGTGGCAGAAAGTAGAAAGCCAAGTTTATGCATGTTTTTATCTCTGTAATAATCGTGGTATCTGACCCATTGGGCAGAGTTGCTGCGCGACCTAGCTGAGGTCTTGCTAAACAGTTCAAGAATCAACAAGGCAGGCCATCGTGATGCGGGCTTCGAGTGGATCGCTGGCAAGGTACCACTATTGCTTTAGCTGCGTATATAGGCGGGCTATTTTATTTTTTTGATTTCAAGTGGTGCTTTGTCAAGGTACTTTTCGGCAAAAAACTCTCGTCAAAAAACTCTCGTCAAAAAACTATCGTCAAAAAACGCAGAAATGGCGACCTGTTGCTGTGAAAAACCTCATGACGACTGGGGTTACAAGGGGGCATGAAAAAGTCAGATAACACGCACTCTGGCCTAACACCTAAAATAAATAGTTGGCTTATTTTTAATCCTGCGAGTAAACGGCGATACTAAGGACGATAAAAGTATTGCGAGTCTGATTGAGGCTTGACGCCCTTGACCAACCAACAGGAAGAATAAGTATGGCAGTTGTGAGCATCGAAACCAGAGATTTCATTCAAACCATCACCATGGATCGCGCGGAGGCTTTGAATGCCTTTAATAACGACATGATGGATGAGCTGTGCGAGGCGTTTTTGGCGGCCTTTGATGATGACCTGGTGCGCGTCGTGGTGTTGACGGGTGCAGGTCGAGCATTCTCTGCCGGCGCAGATTTGAAGACGATGGGAACTGTCACAGCGCCGGCTCGCCATGGATTAAATGGTTTGTTGAATGCCATCATCGACTGTCCCAAACCGGTGATAGTCGCCGCCAACGGTTTGGGTGCAGGGATCGGTACGACGATTCTAGGGCTGGGTGACATGAGCTTTGTCGCTGAAGGCGCGCGGTTTCGTTGCCCGTTTTCGGCGTTGGGGCTCACCGCAGAAGCCGGAAGTACCTATACTTTTCCGCGGTTGATGGGTTATCAACGTGCCGCCTGGGTGCTCATGTCCTCTGAATGGATCACGGCAGAAGAGTGTGTCGAATATGGTTTGGCAATGGCGAGTTTTCCTGCCGACATATTTATGTCGAAGGTCATGGAGAGAGCTAAAACGCTGGCAGAACTGCCGCTGGTCTCACTAATGCAAACCAAGGCGCTGTTGATGGCGCCGCGCCGGGCTGAGCTCAAGCAAGCCGTTCTTGAGGAAGGTAAGGGGTTGGCGAGACTTAGCGGCGGGCCGGCGAATCGAGAGGCGATAGCGGCCTTTCGAGAAAAGCGAGCCCCCAATTTCGTTTGACCAGCCGCGCCAGCCAGAGATGCTGTTTTCTTTGTCGCGATGGCTTGGTAATAAGATCGAAGCGTTCGACCCAGCTAAAAACTTGTATGTCGAGCGGCGCACGGTAATATGATGCTCGCGAAATCAACTATACAGGAATATAAACGTGCTTAAGCTCTATGGTTTTACCGTTAGTAATTATTTCAACATGGCGAAAATGGCACTGCTGGAGAAAGGCATCGACTTTGAGTTTGTCGATACTCGTCCTAGTCAGGCTGGCGACTTTCTCGCGAAAAGCCCGATGGGTAAAGTGCCTTGTCTTGAAACCAGTGAGGGCTTTATCAGCGAAACCGATGTTATCTTTGATTATTTGGAGGACCTGGGGCAGGGCCCTGCGCTCATGCCGACTAATGCGTTTGAAAAAGCTAAGGTTCGAGAGCTGATCAAGCAAATTGAGCTCTACGTTGAGCTGCCGGCGCGAACCTGTTTTGCAGAAGCATTTTTTGGCGGTACGGTCAGTGAGGAAACGAAGGACAAGGCCAGAGCCAGCTTGGCAAAAGGCATTGATTGCCTAAAGCGTAATGGTCAGTTTGCGCCCTATATCGCCGGCGCGAGCTTTACCTATGCCGATATTATGTTTATGCATTCGGTCAGCTTGGCCGGTGCCTGCGCGAAGCGTGTGCTGGGCATGAATCTACTGGAAGACTTTCCGCAAGCAAAAGCCCTGAGCGATCTGCTGGCGACCAGAGAGTCGTCAAAAAGAGTCGCCGCCGATCAAAAAGCAGGCTAGTCGCTAGAAAGCCAGCTTTTCAAACAATAAGGTTAAAGCAATTGCGATAAAACAATAAGCTTAAAGCAATAAGTTGAACACCTTCACTGAAAACCGCGAACAGTCTCCGTGGCGCCAGAAAAGGCGTCCACGGTGGCTGTTGGCTCAGGGCTGTTATTAGCTCAAGGCTGTTATTAGCTCAAGGCTGTTAGCGACCTTCAAGGGTAGCGAAATCGAACAGGAAGTCGGTCATGACTCGAGTTCCCTTGATCATATTCTCGACACTGATTCGCTCATTGTTACCGTGTACGCCAGTGACTTCATCGGGCTGGAACAGAAACGGGCTGAAGCCGTAGCTGACGATGCCTAGGTCTCGAAAGAAATGACTGTCAGTAAAACCGGTTGAGACGCTGGGTACCAGCTTCATGTTTTCGTAGTGAAGTGTCAGCGTTCGAGTGATGGATTCAAACAAGGGCGTTGCTATGCTGCTGACCGCCGGTGTGAAGCCCATGAGTTGTTCGATTCTAATGTTGGGATCGCTGATAATCTGGGTGAGTTCGTTGAGAAAAGCCTCTGGGTTTTGATCAGGCAATAAACGACAATCCAGTTCAATGCTGGCGGTGGGAGGCACGACATTGATTTTGCTGCTGCCTGTCATTGACGTCACAGAACAGGTATTGCGCAGCAGAGCGACTGAGCCTGGTTGCTGAAGATGTAAGCCGGCCATAAAGTTTGCATCAGTGATAGCGTCGTCCAGGTGCTCAAATCGAGTTTTAAGCTCATCTTTTTCAAACTCAGCAATGCCGGTAAACAGGCTTCGAACCGCGGGTATGACGCGATAGGGAAAGCTGGTATCAGCGATACGATGGCCCGCTCGCAGGATGCGAGTGACCGAGCTGGTTGGTCTTGGGTAGGAGCCATGACCTGGAATATCGGTTGCTGTCAGCCGTAGCCAAAGAGGCACCTTTTGGGTGACCTCGACTCGGTAAACGGGCTTGCCGTCAGTGATCTGTCCTGATCCCCCTTCGTTGATGAGAAAACCGACATCTTTGAAGATCTCCGGGTGGTGCTCTATCAACCAGCCGGCACCCATAAGACCACCCGCCTCTTCGTCGGCGGTCGCCATGAAAATGACATCGCGATTCAGGCGTTTACCTGAGGCGTGCAAGGCCAGGAAGGCTTGCAACTGGGTAATGCCCAGTCCTTTGGTATCGATAGCCCCTCGACCCCAGATATAGTCATCCTGAAGGTCGCCGGACAGAGGGCCCAAAGCCCAGAATTTAGCATCAGCAGGCACCACGTCTATGTGATGCAGCAGAATCAACGCGGGTTGATCGCCGCCAGGTAGCCGCGCCCATATATTCCCCCTGCCGGGTGCCGATTCGGCTGTTTGAAAGTCTATGCCAGCCTCACGAAGCCGAGCGCCGAGGTATGCGACTCCTCGAGACTCATTGCCAGGCGGGTTGATGGTATCGATGCGCAGATAGTCCTGCAGGCGCTGAGGCGCCTGGCTTGCAAAGTCCTCGTTGGCGGCATGGGAGAGTAGCGCATGGCTGATCAGGAACGCCAGTAAAGGCAAGCGCCAGAATTTCGAGGGAGTGGAGGAGAAGAAAAATGGCATGGACGGCTTGGCCTCAAAAGCGCTAAGAACACCACGTTTTATTCACAGGGTCAATCGATTGAGCCTTCTGGACAGAAAGTCACGGATAGCCTAATCTTCGCGCTGCCTCGATTCGATTCGATCATTGGATGGCGGATACCATGAACGGGGACAGGGGTTTGCGATGATTCATCGTTCAAACCGTTTAAACAATGCAAGACAAGATGTGGGACTTGATCCGTTTGATGAGGACAGGTACCGACGACCTACTATGTTGAGGCTAGTCGAGCGTGGTGCAATCGAATAAGCGTCACGCGCCTGAAGTTTTCCTGATTGGATTCGATCAAGTTTCGCGGGAGAAACTTGATGAACGTTCGTTCCTTTGCTCAGCTAAAGCTGAAGCGTCAAAAAATATCGATGGTGACCTGCTATGATCATTGGTCAGCGCAGATATTGGATGCGACCAACATAGACTGCCTGTTGGTAGGCGATTCGCTGGCCGTGGTCATGTACGGCTATGAATCTACCGTGCACGCTACAGTTGAAATGATGGCGTCACATGTCGGTGCTGTTGCCAGAGGAGCGCCAAATAAGTTCATCGTCGCCGATATGCCGTTTCTAAGTTGCAGTCAGGGTCTGGGCGTCGCTATGGCCGTGGTGCAGCGTCTGATGCAGGCGGGTGCCCATGCGGTCAAGATTGAAGGTAATACTCATCAGCTCGATATCATAGGACATATTGTCGAGGCGGGTGTGCCAGTCATGGGGCACTTGGGCCTGACACCTCAGTCTATTCATCATCTCGGTGGCCATGTGGTGCAAGGCAAAGATGAAGTGCAGGCTGGAAAAATTATCGATAGTGCTCGACAGCTGGAGGCCGCCGGCTGTTTTGCTCTGGTGCTTGAGTGCGTGCCAGCGCGCCTGGGTGGTTGTGTGAGCCAAGCGCTGCAAATACCAACGATTGGCATTGGTGCTGGACCTGATACGGATGGTCAGGTCCTGGTCCTGCAGGACTTGCTGGGTGTTAATCCCACGTTCAAGCCAAAGTTTCTGCGGCAGTACGCAAAAGGTTATCGCGTGATTGGTGATGCGGTAAATCAGTTCCATGCTGATGTGACCACAGGTGAGTTTCCGACTCTGGCGGAGTCCTACCGATGAAGGTGTTTGAATCCATTCAGGAGTTCCAGGCCTGGCGTCGAGAGTCTGGTTCGAATCGAATCGGCTTTGTACCCACCATGGGAGCGCTCCATGTGGGCCATCGAGCATTGCTCGAGCGCAGCGTGGCGGAAGCGGATCACACCGTCTTGAGTATCTATGTCAACCCGACTCAGTTCGACAATGCGGATGACCTGAATCATTACCCCAATCGCCTTGAGCAAGACCTGCTGCTGGCGCAAGCCGCGGGCGTAGATGTCGTGCTGTTGCCGCGTTATGGTGAGATATATGCAGATGAATTTCGCTATGTCATCGACGAGCGTCAGCTGAGTAAAACCCTGTGCGGTCGTCATCGAGAAGGTCATTTTACGGGTGTATTGACGATCGTAATGAAGCTGCTGAATATTGTCAGACCCCATTGGGCCTATTTTGGCGAAAAAGACTATCAGCAATTCGAGTTGATCCAGGGTATGGCCCGAGCGTTCTTTCTTGACGTCAATATTGTGCCTTGTGCGACTGTTCGAGAGGCCTCGGGTCTGGCGCTCAGCTCGCGAAATCTCCGGTTGGATGAGGCGAGTCGACGGCTTGCGCCACGGCTGGTTGAGCTGCTGAACAGTACCGCCAGTGATGAACTCGTCACAGGTCAACTGACCGAGCTGGGATTTGATGTGGATTATATCGTTACGCGCGATAACCGCCGGTTTGCCGCGGTCAGGCTGGGTCAAGGCGCTGAACAGATACGCCTCATTGATAACGTTGTATTAAAGCAGGTAACCCTATGATTCTCTGTCTTGATGTTGGTAATTCACAAATTTATGGTGGTTTGTTTGATGGTGGCCGATTGCGGGCCCAATTTCGACGCAGCTCGACCGTGCACAGCTCCTCCGATGAATTGGGGGTCTTCTTTCGATCGGTCCTGCGTGAGAATCAAGTGAACCCTGATGATGTCAGTGCGATCGCGATTTGTTCCGTCGTACCGGATATGCTGTACTCACTGCGCGCTTGCTGCCAGAGATATTTTCGTCTGGAACCTTTGGTTCTCAAACCGGGGGTCAAGACCGGTTTGAAAATAGCCTATCGCGACCCCAAAGAGGTGGGTGCCGATCGAATTGCAGATGCCGTGGGCGCAATTAAGCTTTTTCCAGGTCGTAATTTGATCGTTGCCGATTTTGGCACAGCCACCACGCTCTGTGCGATTACCAAGCACAAGGAGTTTCTCGGCGGCAACATCATTCCCGGTGTGCGCCTGGCCATGGAGGCGTTGGAAACCCGGACTGCCCAGCTGCCGTCTGTGGAAATTGTAACGCCGTCCTCAGCATTGGGCCGCTCCACCGTAGAAAGCATTCAGGCCGGTTTGTACTGGTCTAATGTAGGTATGGTTCGTGAGTTGGTGTCTCGCATTACTGCCGAAGTCTTCAGCGACGCGCCGCCGCTTGTCATAGGTACCGGCGGGTTTGCCCAACTGTTCAATCGCGAAAAGTTATTTGATTACTTGGTGCCAGATCTCATTCTGACCGGGTTAATGGAAATTGTTCGCCTGAATGAATGATCTGCAGTTCAAGTCATCATCGAGATGCTGGCGGCCAGAAACAGGAGTAAGCAAAAGGTATTAAGGATATCTTCAAGCTTCAGCGTTAGGTGATACTGCACAATCCGCTCCCATAAATCTCTTTAGAGTCTGCAGAATTATCTGCCAATGAGTCTCGTTTGGAATTTGCATACTTGGATGTATGCCTACCCGCAGGCGCCTCCCTCCTGCGGTCGACAAATTCGCCGAAGATGAGGTGATTAGACTCGACTTAGCGCTTTAAAAGCGTGACGTACCGCACATTGGAACAGCAACGCGACTCCACTGAGTATCTGTTACTCTCTCAACGTTTACTCTCTCAACGTTGCCAGGCCAACCCGTGTTCAGTTTGGGCCCTCGGTGCAACATTCTGGCTAGATATTGACAAAAACTCGTGCCACTATCCGTGGTTGGGGGTATGGGGAGTGGTTGAGCGGTGAGTGTCGTGGTCGAGATAGCTGTGATAGGTGCGGGTCCTGGTGGTATGAGCGCCGCCGCTCGTTGCGCCGAGTTGGGTGTTGAGCACGTGCTACTGGAAAGCTCGAGCAAAATTGCCAACACTATTCAGAAGTACCAAAAGGGCAAGCACGTCATGGCCGAGCCAGGGATTTTGCCCTTACGCAGCCCTATTGTGTTTGACGCTGGTAAGCGCGAAACGATTCTGGATGCATGGGAGTCAGGTCTACAGTCCGTTGGCGTTAATATTCAGTATGAAGCTGAAGTAAAGGCCATCAGTGGCATGCAGGGAGATTTTGTCATATCACTGATGAATGGCGAGCAGGTACAAGCTCGCCATGTGATTTTAGGGATTGGTTTGCAAGGTAATCCCCGCCAAATGGGCGTGCCTGGAGAGCAATCGGATGTCGTGCAGTATACTCTGGATGACCCCGAGGAATACAAAGAGGAAACAATCGCCATCATAGGTGCGGGCGATGCCGCGATAGAGAACGCGATAGCGCTTGCAGTCAGCAATAAAGTCTACATCATCAACCGTAAAGATGAATTTGCGCGGGCCAAGGAGGGTAACTTGAATCTTATCCTGGCCGCGATTGATGCTGGCAGGATCGAATGTTTTTATAATAGCGCGCCCGCCGAGGTGCAGTTGCTGGAGCAGGGCGAATTTCCTGCGAATTTAGTGCTGAAGACCGGTTCCGGTGAGGCCACCATTCCACTCCATCGTATCATCGCTCGACTTGGCGCCATACCGCCCCGAAGTCTAGTAGAGTCTTTTGGGATCGAGTTCCCCAACAGCGATCCTAACGCCATACCAGCATTGACCAGTCAATATGAGTCAAATGTTCCGGGTATTTATGTGATTGGCGCATTGGGGGGCTACCCGCTGATCAAACAGGCGATGAACCAGGGTTATGAAGTGGTTGAATATATTCTTGGCCATGATGTCAAGCCCGCCGACCATGAGCTTTTGGCCGCCAAGTTCAATAGTCTGCCTTACGATCTTGAAGTAGATGATGTCCTGGCTTTGATGCAAGAGCGAATCCCTGTTTTCGCCGGAGTGAACGCATTGCAGTTTCGCGAGCTGATGTTGGACAGCAAGGTATGGACGCCGGCTAAGGGTGAGGTCATTTTCAAACAGCATGATTATACCAATACATTTTTCACTATCCTTGGCGGTGCGGTCGAAATTGAAGTCAATCCAGAACTTCGTATCAAAGCCAATGTGGGTGCATTTTTTGGCGAAATGAGTCTGATGTCGGGTCGACGTCGCTCGGCAACCGTTTATGCGGGGCCCGATTGTGTTCTGATAGAGACGCCCAGACGCTCGATGATCAAGCTAATTGCCTCTGTTGAGGCAGTGAAGCGAGTTCTTGATGAGACCTTTATTGTTCGAACGCTGCAGCAAAAGTTTGCGCCGAACACTCCCATTGAAGAATTGCAGCCCATCGCCGCACGCGCAAAGCTGCACCAGTTTCAGCCGAGAGAAGTCTTGTTCAGAGAAGGGGATGAGGCGGATGCGCTGCACTTTATCCGCAATGGATCTGTGACAGTTTCAGTGCAAATTGATGGCCGAGAGGTGGTCATGAGTTATGTGCCGGCAAACACGCCCATCGGAGAGATGGCGTTGCTGGGGAATACCACACGCACCGCAACGGTCACCGCAGCGGTCAAGACTGAAACGATATCGTTGGATAGAGAGTCTTTTAATCTGCTGTTGGAGCGTTCAGAAGGGTTAAAGGAAAGAATGCAGTCGATGGTCAAACAGCGTCACGAGCAAAATGTTGCGCTACAGTCTAATTCGGAATCCAGTGACCTTATGTCGTTTCTGATGGGTCAGGGTCTGGGCGAAGCGACGGATGTCTTGCTCATCGATGAGAATATTTGTGTCGGCTGCGATCTCTGTGAATCTGCCTGCGCTGGGACTCACCAAGGCACTTCGCGGTTGAATCGAAAGGCTGGTCCTACATTCGCTCACATTCATGTACCCACCTCCTGTCGTCATTGCGAGGATCCAAGTTGCATGAAAGACTGCCCGCCGGATGCAATTCAGCGTGGCGGCCTGGGTGGCGAGGTGTTTATTGGTGATAATTGTATCGGGTGCGGTAACTGTCAGCGTAATTGTCCTTATGGCGTGATCCAAATGGCATATAAAACCGAGGCGCCGGATAACTATTGGCGTTGGATGCTGTTTGGTTTGGGGCAAAAACCTGGCAAAGGCAAGGCGGCGGTGGTTACAGAGTCATCCTTTAAACAGGCGGTCAAGTGTGATATGTGCAAGGACCAAAGCGGTGGACCCTCCTGTGTGCGTGCCTGCCCGACTGGCGCTGCTATGCGCTTAAGTCCGGAAGAGTTTGTCGATTTAGTCAATTTAGTGCGGTAACCAGTCGATGCATACCTCGTTTTTATCTCATGCAAACGCTCGATATTTAAAAGTTGCTCTGGTGCTGGTTGGCCTGTCAATTGCCGCTTATTGGAGTCAGTCCCGTCACGTGGTGCCCAACGGTGGTACCTGGTTGGGCTACACCTTGGGTACTATCGGTGCGCTATTGATTCTCTGGCTGATTTATTTGGGGCGGCGCAAACGCAACTTTACTGCTGGTTGGGGCACGGTCCGAGGTTGGGTGTCAGCGCATGTGTATTTGGGTACAGCGTTACTCGTGGTAGCGACGCTACACACCGGTTTCCAGTTCGGCATGAATGTCCATACCCTGGCCTACGCATTGATGTGCGTAGTCATTTTCAGCGGATTGTTCGGTGTTTGGGCCTACCGGACCTATCCAGAGGCAAGAAACTCGCTCAAACGAAGCCAAACTTTGGACGATATTTTCCTTCAGCTTGAAGATATAGATACTCAGTTGAAAAGGGATGTCAGCACCATGGCATCGGATATTCGTAGTGTCATTACCAGTGCGATAGATAGGACTGAAATCGGCGGTGGCATCTACGCGCAAATCGCGGGGCGGGACAATTCGAAAGTCGTCATTGCTGGTGAAGTACATCGGAATGCTGGTCAGCTGAACGTCGTTGCCTGGCTGGTCCAGCGCCTGACGACGGCGGAAGGTGAGGAGTCGAAAAAGCTAGCGGCGCTTGTCAGAGACTATGGCGCCAGGCAGCAGTTACTGCAGGTGATTCGAACGGATATCCGCTTTCAGGGGATACAGGACGTTTGGCTTTATGTGCATATACCGCTGTCGATTGGTCTGCTGGCAGCGCTGCTGACGCACGTTGTTTCAGTCTTTATATATTGGTAATTGTGCTGCCGATAGTGAATAGAGAGCGTGCAGTTAAATGCTTTGATGACGCCTGAGGACTAGATCAAAAACAGCCTTCTCCGAGGCTTAAGCCGGGAAAATGTAGTGCGACTATTAATTAAACAAATCGAGTTGAGAGGCTCTGGCAAAGAGATTCAGCAATCATCGTTTGAGGGTGAATCTGCGACCATCGGGCGCGGCACCAACCAAACCATTCAGATTGCAGATCGTCGGTTGCCGTTAAACCATTCACGCCTGACGATAAGCAATGGCAAGCTCAGTTTGGTGGCCAGCGGCGAATACCGTTTCACGGTGAATGATCAATCGTCTCGCCGAGCACAGTTGCAGGTGGGCGACAAGGTAATGATAGCCGGGCATCAGCTCAATATCTTAGCCGGCGATGGTAAGCATGACTTTGTACTTGAAGTGGGACTCAATCCTGAGTCCACCGAAAAGCTGCGTGATCGATTCCAAACGCGTCTTAGGGACGTCAAGGTGCCGGAACGTGCCATTGCCTGGAGTTTGTTTCTAGCAATCTTTCTGGCTGCACTGGTCATCCCGATGGCAGCCTTCTACATGGATGAACGCGAGGCGTTGCGAAATTCGGTATTACCGGACGATGGGCAATGGCTGAGCGGAGAGTTGCACCAGAATCATGCCTTTTTAGGGGGCGATTGTGATGTTTGTCACGCCAAACCCTTTGTATCCACGCGAGATGAAGATTGCCTTGGTTGCCACCAGACTGTCACACACCACTTTGACCCAGAAGTCTATGGGGCTGATTACCAGGTCGGCAGTCGCTGTGCTGACTGTCATAAAGAGCACAGCACGACGGGATCAATAATTCGCTCTGACCAGGCAGTCTGTACAAGCTGTCATGCTGGGCTGATAGAGGCGGGTATGGAAGGTCATGGCTTGCTGCCTGCGACAGACTTTTCGGCAAATCACCCGGATTTTAAGGTGTCCCTTCTGCGCTATGGATTGGATGAGCGTTGGCAAGTGCAGCGAGTTCCGCTTGACGAATCGACTGGAGGTGAAACCTCCAATTTGAAATTTCCGCATGATGTACACTTAGATGAGGGCGGAATCGACTCGGCGGACGGCAGAGTGCAGATGGTGTGCAGCGACTGTCACGTGCCCGAAAAAGGCGGGATGAAGATGCAAGCAGTCAACATGCAGGATCATTGTGCCAGCTGCCATCAATTGACCTTTGATCCTAACTCGCCAGACCGTGTTGTTCCCCACGGTTCGCCACCTGACCTGATGCGAACCTTACGAGAATATTATGCGCTGCAGTACCTGACGGACGAACTGGGTGAGGAAGGATTTGAATCACAAGGTTCGACGGTCACACCCGACATTCAGGCGGAGCAGGCTCGTGCAGTACGACGTCCTGGACGGGTTGCTCGGCCTCGGCTGATAACGGACATTATTACCTCGACCCAAGTTAATCCGGCGGCGTCGATAGGATCTAAGGCTGCGACATTTATCGAGGCGCGCGTCGCCGAAGCCGCAGAAAACCTGTTTGAAAAGCAAACCTGTACGGTATGCCACGAAATTACCTCAGTTGCAGACGCAGAAGTGCCGTGGAAGGTAGTGCCAGTTAGGATCAGTGAAGCTTGGTATCCGTTGTCTGATTTTACTCACGAAGGTCATAAGACGATGGCCTGTGACGGCTGCCATCTGGCTCGCGAATCTAAAGTCGCCGCTGATATTTTAATGCCTGACATCTCTAACTGTCGCCAGTGTCATGGTGGCGAAGATGCTGAAAACCTCTTGGCCAGTAATTGCATTGCGTGTCACAAGTTTCATTTGGATGGCCAGGCTCCCATGGGTAATGGCCACGGGTCATCTGTCATGAGTGATATTCTGAAGAGTCGCCAATCTATTGGCGAGACGCTGAAAATCGGTTCGCCGACGAGTGCTAGTCTAAACTCACAAGGGATTGAATAGTATGGCCCGTGGTATTCTCAGCGCTCAACTCGGGCTCCTGCTATTTTCGCTCGCAAGCTGCGGCGGCGGTGGAACCGGAAGCCAGGAGCAGTCGGCGGTATATACACCACCGGCAACGGCGCCAGCAGCGACAAATTGTGGCTCTGCATGTGCCCTGTCGGCCGAGGATGTAGAGCGGGTTATCGCACAGGCTGTCGCGGAGGCCCAAGCCAGAAACGTCGCTGGCACCATTGCTGTTGTTGACCGAGTCGGCAATGTTCTGGGCGTTTTTCAGATGCAAGGCGCCGATGAGTTTACTACGATCACCTCAACGGCCAGCTTGGGTGCCCCGGTTGTAGGTGGTCTCGAAGGTGTTAATTTTATTCCTGCCACGTTGGCTGCCATCAGCAAAGCCGTGACTGGTGCCTACTTGTCTACGTCGGGCAATGCGTTCACCACGCGAACGGCCAGCCAAATTATTCAAGAAAACTTCAATCCTGGTGAGCGAGATGTGCCTTCAGGTCCCCTGTTTGGCGTGCAGTTTAGTCAACTGCCCTGTAGCGATTTTTCTCAGCGTGATCTGGGTACTGGTATCAATGGCGTAGGACCCCATCGTGCACCCTTGGGGCTATCTGCAGATCCAGGCGGTCTGCCACTCTATATCAATGATTTTCCTGTTGGTGGTGTTGGCGTCATTGCTGATGGTATCTACGGATTGGACAAAAATATTGCTGATTTCGATGTCGACATTGACGAGCTGTTAGCCACTGCGGCAACCCGCGGTTATGCGGCGCCGGTTGCCATTCGAGCGGATCGCATTACCTTGAACGGCAAAACGGCTCGGTTCAGCGATGCGCTGGTGAGCGACTTATTGAGCTCTGCAACCACGACGCCCAGTCTGGCGGCCGTTCAAGCCGCAAACGGCGGTCAATTCCTAGCCGTGCCGGGCTATATCAGTTTGGCCGAGGCGCGAGCGGGTACAGTTTTTGGCGAGTCTGCCTCCGGTATCAGGCCAGCAAATCCTGATATTTTTGAGGATGCAGCCGGGCAGTCGCTTGATGCGTTTATTTTTGTCGATGCGAATGATACCAATCGGTATCCGGCGAGAGATGGTACTGATCAGCCGAACGGTGACGTCGTTAATCGTCTAACTGCGGCTGAAGTGCAGACCATTTTGAATGAGGCGCTAGGCGTTGCCAATCAGTCTCGAGCGCAGATTCGAGTGCCAGTGGGGAGTCAGGCGCGAGTAACGATATCCGTAGTAGATTCGTTGGGCCATATTGTTGGCATGGCGCGAACCCGGGATGGTCCCATGTTTGGTGCCGACGTTTCGTTGCAGAAGGCTCGAACAGCAACGTTTTTCTCGAGTACTGGTCGGAAGGATGGCAACGCCCCGGCGGATATCTTAGGTGCGCTGCCACCGCCTCAGTACCTGGCGCCATTACCCGAGCCGGTTAACCTGACGACGGGCGTGCTTTCGACGCTTGATGAGGCAGGGCCAATATTTTTAGATTATGTTTTGGCTGCCAAAGTCTTTCTTGGTGATCCTCAGGCCTTAGAAGCCGCGGGAGCGCATGTCGCATTTTCAGATCGATCGGGCGGCAATCTGTCTCGACCCAATTATCCTGACGGCCCGAGCTCTGGACCTCCTGGACCCTTTAGCAAGCCGGCGGGAGAATGGAGTGTGTTCAATGTCGGGTTGCAGTCAGACCTGGTATACAACGCGATCATCCACCATGTTGGATTTGTTTTAGGTCTGGCTCCAGATGTGCCTCAAAACTGCACCGGTGACACAGGGTTAGCTGATAACGCACCTTTCACGTCTGTTGGTTCAGTCGGCAACTTAGCGAACGGTATCCAGATTTTTCCAGGCAGTGTGCCCATCTACCGTGGTGATGTGCTGGTCGGTGGCATCGGTGTTTCAGGTGATGGCGTTGATCAAGACGACATGATCTCCTTTTTAGGCTTGCATCGAGCGGGCGAACGGTTGGCAACTGGTTTGCATAATGCGCCGGCGGAAATCCGAGCTGATCAATTATCGATTCCTGGGCAAACCTCACGACTAAGATTCGTGAATTGCCCGCAGGTTCCCTTTATCGGAGACGATAGCACTGAGGTTTGCGATGGAATATAGATTCGCGACACTCTTCCTCATTATGCTGGCTGGCGCAACTGGCCAGGCTGTTGGCGCAGAGCGGGTCACATTACCCGCGTTGGAGTCACTGTGCATAGCCCCTGACCAAGCGTCTGAATTAGTTCGCCGTCGTCCAGGACGTCCTGTAGACCGCTACGAATTACCCATCTGCGATCCGTCAGATTTAAATAGTACCGCGGTCACGCCTTGGGTTGATCCCATCGAGCTTGGAGCGCCAGTGCCAGACCGCTGGCGAATCGTTGAGCAGATAGGTATCAAGACCAATTTACTTGACCCGTATAATGCCCACAATCCGCTCAAGGGTGACCTGCCTATGTGGGGTAAAGACTGGTTTTATAGCTTGATCGCGATCAGCGACACGATTATAGAACCTCGTCGATTCCCAATCCCAGTAGGCGGTTCGACTACTCAGCGTCCCGGTAGTCTCGACACGATCGGCGATGGTGACACTTTGATTTTGGCCGAGAGCCTGATTATTGAAAACGTTATTTACAAGGGCGATACGGTGTTCCGTCCACCGGATTGGGAGTTCCGATTTACCTCTGTGTTTAATATTAACGAGGTGCATGCTGATGAGAAAGGCGTACTAAATGTAGACCCTGACGGTGGTGGTAACAACGGCATTCGACGTCGCGATACTTTTATGGGCGTTCAGGCCATGTTCGTTGACAAACATTTACGCAACGTTTCTGACCGATTTGACTTCGACAGCATTCGAGTAGGTATACAGCCGTTTTCTTCTGACTTTCGAGGATTCCTGTTTCAGGACTCTCCGTTCGGCGTTCGTTTGTTTGGTAACCGCAATAACAACGTCTTTCAGTATAACCTGGCGTGGTTTCGCCGCCTTGAAAAGGATACCAATAGTGGCCTCAACGACATCACTCAGTCGCTTAGAAACGATGATGTGTATGTCGCGAATGTCTACTGGCAAGACTTCCTGAAGACGGGTTTCTTTTCCCAGGCGTCGATCCTGTATAACAGAAACCGTGAAAAGGGCAGCATAGAATACGACAAGAACGGATTTATACAGCGCCCTTCCTCCTTGTTTGAAGAGCGTTTTCCTCGAGATTATGACGTAACCTACTTTGGCTATAGTGGTGATGGACATATCGACCGGTTCAATCTTACGACTTCTCTTTATTATGCTTATGGCCGACAAGACAGTACCCGTGAACCGGGTGTTGAAGAAACGGTAAGTGCCTATTTCGTGGCAGCCGAGATGTCCATGGACTATGACTGGTTTAGACCGAGAGTGTCCTTGTTGTGGGCTTCTGGAGACAATGATCCTTTTGACGACGAAGCGAACGGGTTTGATGCTGTTTTTGAAAATCCGCAGTTTGCCGGGGCCGACACCAGCTTTCTGATTCGTCAGAACGTGCCACTAATCGGTGGTGGTGGCGTCGCGCTCATGGGTAGAAATGGTATTTTGCCATCGCTACGACCCAGTAAAGAACAAGGGCAATCCAATTTTATTAATCCCGGGTTGCTACTTGTGGGTCTCGGAGCCGATGCAGACATCTATCCAGAACTACGAGTGTCGCTGAATTGGAATTATGTTCGATTCGATTCTACAGAAGTGCTTGAGGCGTTGCGTCAACAAAGCGATATTCATAAAGCCCTCGGTCATGATGTGTCCTTGTCGCTGACCTGGCGGCCTTTTATGTCGCAAAACGTTGTTGTAAGAGGGTCGGCGGCGACTCTAATACCCGGTGAGGGATTTGATGACTTGTATGGCCGCGAAGCGGCTACACCCCATTCGATTCTTTTTAATATTATTTTGACTTACTAGTAATGCGTTATTCCATGGATGTAGTGAAAAACAATCTGTTTAAAGCCCTGATAGTGTTAGCTTTGACTAGCCTGTCAGGCCTTGCCTTTGGATCCAGTAGCACGGGTGCCTACGTTGAGCGGCACTACGATGTTACGCCAGACGCGCCGAAATCTCAGTCGATTGCGGAGGCTAAGGAAAAGAGCGCAGGTTGCGAGTCATGTCATACATCGACCGACAGCGCAAGCATGCATGCAAGCCCCGGCGTAATTTTGGGCTGTACTGACTGCCACGGCGGTAGAGCAGAGATTTTTTACCATGAGGGTGAGGATCAAGCCCATGTAATGGAAGAAGCACACGTTCTACCTACCTATCCTGACAGCTGGAATTATCCAAAGAGCGCAAATCCGGAGAATAGCTATACCCTATTGAACCGTGAGTCAAAAGAATTTGTTCGGTTCGTCAATCCTGCAGATTTGCGAGTCGCGGATGAAACGTGTGGTGCCTGTCACTTATCTGTTGTGCAGGCCGCAAAGCGCAGCATCATGGCCAGTGGGGCCATGTTGTTTGGTGCCGCCAGTTATGCCAACAATGTTCTTCCCTATAAAAAATATATATTGGGCGAAGCCTACGACGACGAGGGCGGTGCCAGTACGATCGTGGGTCCACCTTTAAAAGACCCCGATCAGGCTTGGCGAGATCATGGCATTCTGCCAGCACTTTATCCTGTGCCATCGTGGGAGACGGTGCCGCCCGGTGATATTTTTCGAGTCTTTGAACGGGGCGGTCGAAACATTTCTAACCTGTTCCCAGAGACCGGATTGCCCAACGCGCTAGGTCAGTTGCAACGCATTGAAGAGCCTGGCAGGCCAGATTTTCGCCAGTCAAACCGTGGTCCAGGTACTGGTGCCAGAATCTCGGTACCAGTGCTGAATATTCACAAGACTCGTCTTAACGATCCTCTGATGTGGTTTCTCGGAACCAATGACAATCCGGGCGACTTTCGAACGTCGGGCTGTGGTGCCTGTCACGTGGTCTATGCGAATGATAGAGATCCGCGACACTCTGGCTCCTGGGCTGATGCTGGCCATACAGGTATGACTCAAACGGTGGATCCGACCATTCCAAAAGGTGAGGAAGGGCACCCTATCAAGCATGTTTTTTCGCGTAATATTCCGACATCCCAATGCATCTCCTGTCACATGCACCAGCCCAACATGTTCGTTAATACTTTCCTTGGCTACACCATGTGGGATTACGAGAGTGATGCACCATCCATGTTTCCAAAGGAACAGAAGTACCCCACGGATGCTGAAATCAGAAAGAGCAATCAGCATAACCCGGAAGCCGCTGCAGCAAGGGGGCTCTGGTCTGATCAGGAATTTCTGCGAGGGGTTTCAGAGCTAAACCCGACACTGAAAAACACCCAGTTTGCCGACTACCATGGTCATGGTTGGAACTTTCGGGCTGTGTTCAAAAAAGACAGGAAGGGGAATCTGCTGGACGCGGAAGGGGAAATTGTCGAGCCGGAGGATCCGAAGAAGTTTGATAAAGCGGTGCATATGTCATCGATCCATCTCGACGTTGGGATGCATTGCGTCGATTGCCATTTCGCCCAGGATAGCCACGGCAATGGGCATATCTATGGTGAAGTTGCCAACGCTGTAGAAATCGACTGTGTCGACTGTCATGGAACCGCTGATGAATATCCTAATCTCCGGACATCTGGTCCTGCGGCCCCTCCGGGTGGTACGGACCTGAGCCTGATTCGTAATCCTGATGGCCAGCCAAGATTCAGCTGGCGCGATGGCAAACTTTTTCAGCGTAGCCTCATGTGGCCTGATCGAGAGTGGCAAATGAGTCTTGTGAAGGATTCAGTGAACCCTAAGCATACAGAGTACAACTCGAAAGCAGCCAGGGCTAAGACGATGAGCAATAACTCAGATACCCAAGTCTGGGGGTCGGAGGTGCCCGTTGAGGAACGGGCACATAGCTACGAGAAAATGGAGTGCTACACTTGCCACCAATCATGGACAACCAGTTGTGGAGGCTGTCATCTGCCTATCGAAGCTAACTGGAAGGCAGAATCTAAGCACTATGAAGGGGGAGAGAGTCGCAATTATGCGACCTACAACCCTCAGGTTGTGCGAGATCAGATTTTCATGATCGGCCGACGAGGTAAGATCAACGGTGGTAGGATAACGCCATTGCGCTCAACCTCGGCGCTCGTATTGTCTTCGACGAATTCGAATAGAGAGAAAGTCTACGTACAGCAGCCGCCGATATCCGCGAGTGGTTTCAGTTCTCAGGCCATTAATCCGCATTTTGCCCACACAGTCAGAAAGACCGAAACTCGAGTTTGTTCTGATTGTCATCTAGATAAGAACGGCGATAACAACGCGATCATGGCGCAAACCCTGGGTTATGGTACGGACTTCATCGACTTTATTGGCTATCACGCTTATGTCGGCGGCGAAGGTTCTGTAGAGGCTGTTCAGGTTACTGAATGGGACGAGCCGCAGGCTGTGATAGGCAGTTATCTGCAAAAATACGCATATCCTACCAATTTTGCCAACCACAAGGCCCGCGATGAAAAACTCGAAACTGGCTATAGCCACAGTGCGGGGACTGCGAGTTGCTTGCAATTGCGTGGTGAATATTTATTTGCTGCAGAAGGTGATCGCGGCTTGGTCGTTTACGATGTGGCTTCAATAGCCAACAAAGGCGTGAGCCAGCGCATCATTACCGCGCCGGCGTCAAGCCTCGGGCAAGATACCCGTATCAAGTCCGCCAACGCAACTTGCCTTTCTTTGCAGACCACTCAACCCATTGCTCCCGCGCGTAATCAGGGCGATTTGATGAGAGTAATCAATCAGGAAAAACCGTTCCATCCACTATATCACTATGCCTTGATCACTGATGCGGAAGAGGGTCTGATTCTGACCAACATCGACACGTTGGCAGATGGCGAGCCGCGAAACAACTTCTTAGAGCGCGCCTTAACCTGGAACGAGGGGGGCGTCTTGACAGGTGCTCGAGATATTTCGGTTGGTGGACATCTTGCGTACATTGTTGTGAAAGATGGGGTGGCCATTGTTGATCTTGATGAGCCGCTGAAGCCAAGGTACGTCAAGACGATACCAATGCAAGCACCTAAAGCGCTAGTTCAACAATTCCGCTATCTGTTTGTTACGGATGCTGAAGGGCTAAAGGTGATTGATATTACTGATCCCGAAAAGGCGTTTGTTGTAGAAGGCAATGTTATCCCTATCAAGGATGCGCATAAGGTGTTTGTTGCCCGAACCTACGCTTATGTGGCGGCGGGTGCTGAGGGCATTTACATTGTAGACGTCACCCAACCGGAAAAAATGCAGGTCTACCAGCGCTTTAGCGATAATATCGTTGATGCAAGAGACATAGTCATTGGTACAACCAATGCGAGCCTTATGGCCTATGTCGCTGATGGACGAGCCGGTTTGAAGGTTATTCAGTTGACTTCGCCAGAATCTCAACCCCGTTATTATGGTTTCAGCCCGGAGCCTAAACCTGCGACTATCAGCAGCTTTGCGACCCGGCGACCTGCAATCGCCCTGTCTCGCGGTCTTGAACGAGACCGAGCTGTTGATGAAACCGGTGGTCAAGTCGCGGTATTCAGTCGAGTTGGAGCGGGCCCTTTGTCCGAGTCGGACATGCGCAGTCTGTATTTGAATGAAGATGGTAAGCCATGGTTTGTAACCGACAAAATGCCGAATGAACCTATCCCAGAGATGGAGAAACAATGATGCGCTTGCCTCATTACTTTACTTTGCAGACAGCTTCATGGAAGCCAAATCTCAGAGTGCTGGCTATGGCTGGTCTGCTCGTGAGCATCATTGGATCTGTTGCGGGGACAGCAGCTGAATTACCGCAATACGACAGTGAAGTGCATCTAGGCGTTGCCAGTTGCGCCTCCGGCGTCTGTCATGGTTCGGTTCGTCCCAGATCAAGTTCAAATGTGCTTCAGACAGAATATGTCGTTTGGAGTCGCCGAGATCGACACCGTATCGCTTATCAGACCCTGCTGACGCCGGAATCACAACGCATTGCTGCTAATCTAGGCTTAAAAAATGCGCACGAGGCTAAAGTCTGCCTGGATTGTCATGCAGACAATGTTGCTGCAGAACAGCAGGGTGAGAAATTTCTCATGAGTGATGGAGTGGGCTGTGAGGCTTGTCATGGTGGTGCTGGCGACTATATTGCCGGACATGCTGACTCATCGACCAGCAGGCAGGACAACATTGATGCAGGGCTTTACCCGACAGACAATGCCGCCAGTCGCGCAATCTTGTGTCTGTCCTGTCATCTCGGTACAGACGACAAGCTGGCTAACCATAATATTATGGGTGCAGGACATCCACGTCTAGCTTTTGAGCTTGACACCTTTGGTATATTACAGCCCGCCCACTATGTTCTGGATGAAGACTACAAGGCGGCGAAATGGTACGGAGACAGCCTGACCACTTGGATTATTGGGCAGACCCGAAGTGCTGATCAGGCACTCAGTCTGATCGCGACCCGATTGGATAACGGCGGCCTCTTTCCTGAGTTAGCATTATTTGACTGCCAAGCCTGTCACCATCCTATGTCGAAACCTCGTTGGGTGTCTAATGAGACGGGCCTGCCGCCTGGCAGTGTCAGGCTTAATGATGCGAATTTTATCATGTTGTTTGCATTGGCAAAGGTTATCGCGCCAGATGTAGAGGTGAGCCTACGACAGCAGGTCGCGGCACTCCATCAAGCAGTTGCAGCTCGCCAGCCGTTAGCAGACTTGATCGCAAAATTAAGGAGTGATATTTCCTCGATAGAGAAAATTGCTGGCCGCGAAACTTCAGCGACTTTGCCTGAGCAGTTGCTACGAGTTATCGCACAAGCCGGTAGCGAGGATCAGTTCGCTGACTATGTAGCTGCCGAGCAGGCGACGATGGCCATTGATATGTTATTGAGTGCAGCTAATTTACGCTCTGAATTCGCCGGCTGGCTGGAGCAGCTTTACAGCAGGGTCAGTGATGAGGACAACTACAGCCCAGATGAAATGATGGCGACCCTAACGGAATTGAAAAAGACGCTCTCGGTGCGCTGAGGCGCCAGCTTTTTTGGCACCATGACCCTTTTGCGAAGCATAGGCTTGTCTGCAAAGATTGGTTTGGGTCGATTGGATAGTCGAATGAGTGTCTAATCTTGAACAGTAGTAGTTCTAAATATGATCCTAGGGCTGGCTTAATGCTGAAATGAATCTGCCAGGGCGCCATGGGTCGAGTTAAATCGAGGACGCAAACGCCATGATATTGACTAATCTAAAGATCTGGGACGGGATTGCAGACCAACTGGATGCTGAGTTTGATGGCATTGAAGTGGTGTCAGGCAAGATTCAGCGACTGGTAAAATCCTCTTCAGTCAAAAATTCGAATGCCCGTGATATGGGCGGGCTCTATGTGACCCCGGGGTTAATCGACGCGCATGTACATATGTGTCTTGACCCGGATATTAAAGATCCCTTTGAGCAGGATAAATTCTCAGATGCCGAGTTGATAGAGAAAATCGCAACTCGCGCCATGCGGATGCTCAGCGCGGGAATCACAACGGCGCGAGATTTGGGTGGCGGCCGCTGGCTGGAACTGCAGGTGCGGGACAATATCAACCAGGGTGGCTTGGCGGCGACTCGGCTGATTTGCTCCGGACAGCCGATTACCTCTGTTCAGGGTCACTGTCATTTCTGGGGTGGTGAAGCGGCGGACTTGCAAAGTGCGTTGGTGGTTCTGTCGCGGCAGATTGAGCACGGCGTGGATTTAATTAAAGTTATGGCGACAGGTGGCAATCTGACGCCGGGATCGACGCCGAAGAATGCCCAGTTTGATCGAGAGACAATGGCTCGCATTGTCAATGAGGCTCATTCCCATGATCGTCTGGTCGCGGCTCATTGTCATGGCACGGAAGGTATCGCTAATGCGGCGAGTGCCGGCGTCACGACCATCGAACATTGTTCGTGGGTGGGTGCTGATGGTTGGGGTCAAAATTACGATCCGGTTGCTGTTGCTGATATGGTGGCGAAGAATGTCAGGGTTTCGCCGACTATCAATGCGGGCTGGCGAAGGTACATGGGTAACCGAGATTTTGAGGCGCGAATCGCTGCTAATTTCACCAAGATGCGTGCCGCTGGTGTGTGTCTGATTGCCTCAACGGATGCCGGCATTCCTGGCGTCTACCACCATCATTTACCCTTGGCCCTGCCTGTCTTTGCCCATTTTGCAGGCCTGAGCGCCGCGCAGGTCCTGCGGGCGGCTACGAGTGATTGTGCCGATGCGATCGGACTGGGTGATCAGGTAGGCAGAATTTCTTTAGGCTATGGGGCAGATCTGGTGTTCTATGCCGACAATCCCTTGCAAGACCTGTCGACGCTGGCGAGGCCAGTGAAGGTGATGTCGCGAGGTGAATTCACTATGACAGCGGGCATCGAATAAATCATCGACTCAGCTGGCGATGGCTTTGGTTACCGCATGGCAAGAGGCGCAATAGCCTGTATACTTCGCCAGCAGTATTGAGTGCATGACTAGCGCGCTTCTTGCTTGTGCAAGTGAAGCGCTTGCTTGTAAAGCTCTTGTAAAGCTCTTGTAAAAGGCTCTTGTAAAAGGCTCTTGTAAAAGGCTCTTGTACCAAGCTCGTGCATACAAAGCCCATGCATTTAAAGCAGCACTCTATAATACCGAAAATGAGTGCCGGCATCCGCATGATGGTTCGGTAAAGTATTTCAATAAAGTATTTTCAATAAAATATTTCCGATAAAGTATTCGCAACATTGAGAGGCAACCTATGCAAAACATTTTTGATCTGACCGGTAAAGTCGCCGTTATTACTGGATCAACCAAGGGTATTGGCAAGTCAATTGCAGAGCAAATGGCACTACAGGGTGCAACTGTCGTTGTTTCAAGTCGCAAAGCCGACGCCTGTGAGGCCGTTGCTGCTGACATTAATGCGCTGGTTGCAGATGGCCCCGGCAGCGCCGTGGCGATCCCCTGCCATATAGGTGACAAGGAACAATTGCAGCAGCTGGTGGACCAGACGCACGAACGAATTGGTGAGATCGATATTTTGGTGTGCAATGCAGCTGTGAATCCCTTTTATGGCTCCATGGCCGATATACCCGATGCTGCCTTTGATAAAATTTTGGCGACCAACGTCAAATCCAACCATTGGTTGTGTCAAATGGTGATACCCGAAATGGTTGCCCGAAAGGATGGCGTGATTATCATAGTCTCCTCAGTGGGTGGGCTGCATGGGAGTTCGGTGTTGGGTACCTATGGCATTTCCAAAGCGGCAGATATGCAGCTGGTTCGCAATATAGCGTCTGAGTATGGTCCCAGTAATGTTCGAGCAAACGCCATTGCGCCGGGACTGGTGAGAACCGATTTTGCCAAAGCCCTATGGGAGAACCCAGAAACCCTAAGAGTCACCACCGCTAACGCAAGCTTGCGCAGAATTGGCGAGCCGGAAGAAATAGGGGGTGTTGCCGCATTTCTGGCTTCAGCAGCGGGTAGCTTTATGACGGGACAAACCATCGTCGTAGACGGCGGCCGGTGAAGAGTGGCTCTTTTGTCGTTATTACCAACGGGCTAAGTCCTTCAAATTAACTCAGGAGACTAATAACGTGCAAGTTACGCAGTGGTGGAGTAAGTTTTTTCTCGTGACCAGCCTGGTATCAGTGATTCTGCTGATTGGTGGGCCGTTGGGGTACAAGTATGGCTTCGCCGAACTGCTGCCGTCTTTTGCCTCGCTATTGATCGCCTTGGTGCTGGCGGTATTGGTCTTGATCGGTGGAATGATTATGGCCTTTGTGGCGAATAACAAGGGTTTGATCGGAGATCGAAACCTGTTGTTCATAGCGATTGTGATCAGTGTAGTGCCGTTGGTTGCGATGGGTCCCCCTCTCGCCAAAGGACGCTCCGTACCGCCAATCCATGACATTAGTACCGACGTCGCCGTACCCCCGACCTTTGATGTGGTGGTGAATTTGCGGTCGAAAGCCATGAACGATCTCGACTATGGCTCGGAGCAGGGGTCTGCGGCGGCTTTGGCGAAGCTTCAGCAAGAGGCCTATCCAGAAATCACGACGTTGAACTCAGCCCTGTCGGCCTCGGAGGCTGTTGCTCAAGCAGCAGTGATTCTTGCCCAGCAAGGCCTCGAGGTTGTCAACGTGGATGTTGAAAATGGTCGGGTTGAAGCGGTGGCAACGACCTACTGGTTTGGCTTTAAGGACGATCTTGTGGTTCGAATTGAGCCGACGCCCACAGGCAGTAAAATTGATGTGCGGTCAGTCTCTCGAGTGGGCCAAAGTGATCTGGGAGCAAATGCCGCTCGAATCGCAAAATTCCTGCAGGCATTTGACCAGTAGAGATTGATTCAGAAGGGTTTGGGAAAGCTTGATTCGAGAAAGCTTGGTTCGAGAAAGCTTGATTCGAGAAAGCTTGGTTCGAGAAAGCTTGGTTCTGGCGAGAGCGCGCCTTCTCTACTGAGGGTAACGGGTGACTCAATCGAGAAGGCGCGCTTGCACCAGGTCGCTGACTTGCTGGGGATTGGCCTTGCCCCCGGTGGCTTTCATGACCTGGCCGACGAAAAAGCCCATTAATTGCATCTTGCCCGCTCGGTACTGCGCCGCCTGCTGGGGGTTATTGGCTATCACATCATCGACTATGGGTATCAGTTCAGCGTTATCGGAGACCTGCGTTAAGCCTTGGCTGGTGATATAAGCGTCTGGGTCTGTGGCCTCGCCTTGCCACAAAGCGGCAAAGACGGTCTTGGCGATTTTGCCAGAAATCGTACCATCTTTGATTCTTGCCAGCAGGGTGCCGAGGGCTTTTGCTGAGATCGGCAGTGAATTCAGTGTCGCAGCTGAAGGTGTCAAGGCGTCTCGGTTCATTTGGCCCAGCAGCTCGACTCTGACCCAGTTGGCCGCGAGTTTGGCATCGCCGCCAATGCGGGCGACGGTTTCAAAGTAGTCAGCCAGCGCAACACTGGAGACTAATACCTGTGCATCAACGTCACTCAGCCCATACTCTTGAATGAAGCGTCGAGTTTTTGCGGCAGGTAATTCCGGCATCTGTAGTCTGACGGCTTCAATGTAGTCTTGAGTGATCTGGATCGGCAATAGATCCGGCTCGGGAAAGTAGCGATAGTCAGTCGCTGTCTCCTTGCTGCGCATGGGTCTGGTTTCGTCCTTGTCCGAGTCATACAACCGGGTCTCCTGGCGAACAGTGCCGCCACTCTCGAGGACTGAAATCTGGCGCTCGACCTCATAATTGATGGCTCTTTCCAGGAATCGAAATGAGTTCACGTTTTTGATTTCTGTGCGAGTGCCAAGGGTCTCGGTACCTTGCGGGCGTATAGAGACGTTAGCATCGCAGCGCAAGGAGCCTTGCGACATATCACCATCTGAGACGCCAAGATACGTTACCAGTTGATGAATGCTACGTGCGTAGGCCACGGCTTCTTCGGCTGAACGCATATCCGGTTCAGAGACTATCTCCAGCAAGGGTGTCCCAGCGCGATTCAGATCAATACCTGTCTGACCGTGATAGACCTCGTGCATTGACTTACCCGCGTCTTCTTCGAGATGTGCGCGAGTGACCTGAATTGTTTTGATCGCGCCGTCTTTGAGAACGATATCGACGCTGCCGCCAACAACGATAGGGTGCTCCAGCTGGGTGATCTGATAGCCTTTGGGTGAGTCTGGATAGAAATAATTCTTGCGGTCAAAGACTGAAGTCAGGTTGATTTCGGCGCCAATCCCCAGTCCAAAAGCTACTGCCTTGTCATAGACTCTCGCGTTGACGGTCGGCAGCACACCGGGAAAGCCCAGATCAATCGCACAGGCCTGGGTGTTAGGTGCTGAACCAAAGTCCGTGCTGGCCCCGGAAAAAATTTTCGATTTGGTCTTGAGCTGGGTATGAATCTCCAGGCCTATGACAACTTCCCAATCATGCATGCCAAGTCTCCTGGTTATTGGTTGTCGTCGGGACGCCGAAGGTGCCAATCCGATGCTTGCTGGAAATTATGGGCGACTTTGAGTAAACCACCCTCATCGAGATGGCGCCCGATGAGCTGCAGGCCAATGGGTAAACCCTGGCTTTGACCGGCTGGCAGGGATATGGCCGGTAGACCAGCGAGGTTGACTGAGATGGTGTAGATGTCCTGTAGGTACATGGCCACTTGGTCGTCAAGTTTTTCACCGAGTTTAAAGGCGGTAGAGGGTGTTGTCGGTCCCAGGATATAGTCGACCTGTTCAAAGGCTCGAGTGAAATCCGCGCTGATTAGACGGCGAATCTGCTGCGCCTTGCGGTAATAGGCTTCATAGTAGCCTGCAGACAAGGCAAATGTGCCAACCATGATGCGGCTCTTGACCTCTCGGCCGAATCCCTCAGAGCGGCTGCGCTTGTAAAGGTCCTCAATGGATTCGGGGTTTGCACAACGATAGCCGAATCGAACACCATCGTAACGGGATAGATTTGAGGAACATTCAGCCGGTGCTATCACGTAATAGGCCGGTATCGCTTGTTGAGTGTTGGGTAGGCTAACCTCAGAAAGTATCGCGCCCATGGATTCGAGGGTCTTGGCTGCCGTCATTACGGCGGCGCGAATATTGTCATCGAGCCCTGCATCAAAATATTCCTGGCAGAGACCAATTCGAAGCCCGGCAACAGGCGCATTGATTTGAGCCAGATAATTCGGCACTGGCTGATTAATGCTAGTGGAGTCGCGAGGATCAAAGCCCGCCATGGCTTGCAGCAGATGGGCTGTGTCCTCGGCGGTCTGTGCCATTGGACCGGCCTGATCAAGACTGGAGGCGTAGGCAATCACTCCCCAGCGAGAGACTCGGCCATACGTGGGTTTCAAGCCGGTAATGCCGCAGAAAGCGGCGGGTTGACGAATGGAGCCGCCGGTATCGGTACCCGTAGCGCCGGCGCACAGCCTAGCAGCCATGCTCGCTGCTGACCCCCCCGATGAGCCGCCGGGTACTCGATCCCGCTGCCAAGGGTTGTGCACCGGGCCGTAGTAGCTGTTTTCGTTAGAAGAGCCCATGGCGAACTCATCCATATTGGTCTTGCCCAGGGTCACAACACCAGCTTTGTTGAGTTGTTCCACCAGCGTGGCATTGTAAGGCGCGATAAAGTTGTCGAGCATGCGAGATCCGGCAGAGGTACGTACGCCTTCGGTACAGATAATGTCCTTGTGTGCAATCGGGATTCCGGCCAGGGGCGAGTGTGAGCCTTTACTTCGCGCTGTATCCATGGACGCGGCTCGAGACAGAGCCGCGTCCCTGAGTACGGTAATATAGCTGTTAATGGATGGATCCAGCCGCTCTATGCGGTCCAGATAGTGCTGCGTTAGTTCAACGCTGGAGTAGACCTTATTATCCAGGTCCTGAAGCATTTGACTCAGAGTTTTAGTGTGTAACTCGCTCATACTTAGTCCACAACCCTTGGCACCAGGTAGAAGCCGCCATCTGTCTCGGGTGCGATCGCTTGATAGCGGTCTCGCTGATCTGCCTCTGTCACTTCATCCTGGCGGAGTTGCTGGCTGGCATCGGTTGGGTTCGACATGGGTACTACAGCCACCGTATCAACCGTGTGCATCTCCTCCACCAGCGCCAGCACCTTGGTCATGTCGGCAGCGTAGCCATCAATGTCTTTGGCATCAATATTGAGCTGGGATAACTCGGCGATGGTACGCACCAGGTCTTGATTGACGGTGATGGCTGGCATTAAGAGAGCTCCGGCAATGAACGAGAGGTAAGTGGCTCAGGGCATCGAATGCTAATGAGGTTTCGGCAGAACATCAATATTTTTGCGATTTTAGACGAATTATCGGTTTTTGCTGCCTCTAAGATCGTCGATCTGAACGCATATCGACTCGCTGCATATCCTTAGAGCAGTAAAATGTGCATCTCACGAGTGTTTGCTTGTGTGAATTCTTCCATAAATGATAGAGTTACGCTTGTTTTTACACCTAAATCATAAAGTGCCCGTGCAATGCCCCGTGCAATGCC
>Ga0181606_10000064_pt1 | contig 75793 bp, 60 predicted proteins | sample 041ome_10_FD_132994 | JGI IMG/M metagenome (GOLD analysis project Ga0181606, IMG submission 132994) | Coastal salt marsh microbial communities from the Groves Creek Marsh, Skidaway Island, Georgia - 041412US metaG (megahit assembly) | ecosystem: Environmental > Aquatic > Marine > Intertidal... | reverse complement strand
TGGTGGCCAACGGTACCTCCCGTTACAAGATCAACGGCAGCACCTCGTTCACGGCCGCCAGTGGCGGTGGTGGCGGCGGCGGTGGCGGCGGTGGCGGTGGTGGCGGCGGCGGCGGTGGTGGCGGCGGCGGTGGTGGCGGCGGCAGCACCACCGTCGACCTCCTCGCTTACTACTCCTTTGATAACCCGGCCGACCCCTTCAACGACGACTCTGGCCGCGGCGTGGACCTCACGCCGGTGAACGGCACCCCGACCCTGACCACCGGTGCCCTCGGTTCCGGAGCGCTCTCGACCAACGGCGTGCGTCTCCGCGCATTGGTCAACAGCACCTTCAGCACCTCGGCCTCCACAATCTCCTACTTCATCCGCGTGACCGGCGCCGGTAATTGGAACCCGCGCATCGTCGCCGTCCAGAAGCCCGGCTCCTCGGCCCACTATTATGGCTCCTACGTTGCCGGCACCTCCACCTCCTCGCGCAAGCTCGCCAGCTATCACCTGACCGGCAACCGCGCGCGGATCTACGAGACCAACTCCGACCAGATCACCACCGGGGCCGGTCAGCCCTGGGTCCACTTCGCCATCACCCACGACGGTTCGACGGTGAAGATTTTCCGCGATGGCACCGAGGTGCTCTCCCAGGCCAACGCGGGCGCCATCGAAACCTTCAACAGCGCCATGCTCGCGGTCGCCGGTTCCGACAACGGCCTCGACCTCTTCGTGGGCGACCTCGACGAGATCCGGATCTACAACCGCGCGTTGAGCGCCGCCGAAATCGGCCAGCTAATCGAGGGCGCCGACGTCGGCAGTGTTGTCGATGCGGAGGGCTCCAACGGCTCCATCACCTACGATGTGATTGCCGCTCCCGCCAACCTCGTCGGTTACCGCAACCGCGTGAACCAATCGATTCAGTTCTCCATCACGGGTTCCACCTCCGGCAGCGTCTGGGGCTCGGGCGTTTATACTGACGACAGCTCGATCGCCGCCGCCGCGGTGCACGCCGGCGTCGTGGCCCCCGGCCAGACCGCCACGGTCACGGTCAACATCCTGACCGGCCAGAGCAGCTACACCGCCACCACCGCCAACGGCGTGACCACGCGCACCTGGGGCGCCTGGGGTGGTTCCTACTCCTTCGCCAACGCCAGCAACGTGACCATCGGCGAGGTCGCCACGACCGCCCCGGTGGCCGCCGCCGGCTTCACCGCCACCAGCACGACCATCGCCGCCGGCCAGCGCCTGGTGCTGCCGTTCCAGGTCGACGGTGTCGGTCCGTTCTCCTTCCAGTGGTACCTCAACGGCGTCGCCATCTCCGGCGCGACCAGCAACCCCTACGTCATCCCGGCGGTCACCGGCTCCTCGGCCGGCACCTACTCGGTGCGCGTGGCCAACGTGGCGGGCTCCAACACCTACACGGTCGGCACCGTCGCGGTGAACGCCGCGACCGCGCCGACGTTCGTGCTGCAGCCCTTCGACAAGGTCGTCGCCCCCGGCGGCACCTTCGCGCTGGCCGCCTCGGCCGCCGGCCAGGGGCTCTCCTACCAGTGGTACCGCAACGGTGTCGCCCTCTCCAGCGGCACCGGCTCGATCCTGCTGATCCAGAATGCCAACGCGGGCCATGCCGGCGCCTACACCGTGCGCGTCACCAACAGCGGCGGCAGCATCACCTCGCAGGCCGCCAATGTGACCCTCAGCTCGACCGCTTCGACGCTGCGCAACATCTCGGTGCGCACCAACGCCGGCGCGGGCAAGACGATCACTCCGGGCTTCGTGATCCAGGGCACCGGCACCAAGAAGGTGCTCATTCGGGCCGTCGGCCCCGGCCTCGCCCAGTTCAGCCTCGGCGGTCTGATGGCCGACCCGACCGTCACGGTCTACAACGCCTCCGCGGTCGCCGTTGCCTCCAACAACGACTGGAACGCCTCCACCGTCGCCCTCGTGGTCGACCTCCCGGCCAGCGCCTCCGGGACGGCCTACACCGCCCAGTTGACCGATGCGGCCGGCAACGGCGGCCTCGTCATCCTCGAGGTCTACGACGCCGACATCGCCCCGACCTCCAAGCTCGTCAACGTCTCCGTCCGCAGCAACGCCGACAGCGGCTCCGACGCCCTCATCATGGGCGTCAGCGTCCAGGGCACCGGCAAGCGCACCCTCCTGGTGCGCGGCATCGGCCCGACTCTGGGCGGCTTCGGGGTCCCCGGCACGATCGCCGACCCGCAGATGACGATCTTCGACTCCAACCAGCGCTCCGTGCTGGGTAATGACAACTGGAGCAACGCGGACTTCGTCTACGAGCTCCTGCAGGCCACCGACTTCGTGGGCGCCTTCTCGCTCGGCGCCGGTTCGGCCGACGCCGCCACCCTGAGCCTGCTCGATCCCGGCAACTATACGATCCAGATCACGCCCACCGACGGAAACGACGGAGAAGCGCTTGCAGAGATCTACGAAGTGCCATAGTTTTGCATCCAGTATCGAGTCTGTAGCGTTGAACCGCCCCACCTGACCGGTGGGGCGGTTTTTTTGGGTCCGATCCGGACTGGAAACGAAAAAACGACTTTCCCGCTTTACCCCCGGTCCCCGGTCACGGCAAAACTGTCGTTCGTGCCCGCGCCGCGAACCCTCGACGCCCCCGACCTTCACGCCGCCATTGAGCGGATCGCGACCGCCATTGAGGCCCGCCACGGCGCCCCGCCCCCGCTCTACTTGGCCGGCGTGTCCAACGGTGGCCTGGAGCTCGCCGCCCGCCTGGCCGCCCGCCTCGGGGTCCCCGCCGCCCAGCTCAATCCCGCGTTCCACCGCGATGACATCGGACGCAACCCGATTCCCAAGGAAACCCAGCCCTCGCGCATCCCGTTCGATGTCACCGGCACGACCGTCGTGATCGTCGACGATGTGCTGCACTCCGGGCGCACCCTCAAGGCCGCCCTCGACGAACTCTTCGACTGGGGCCGGCCCGCCGCCGTGGAACTCGCCGTGCTCATCGACCGGGGCGGTCGCCGCCTGCCTTTCGCCGCCGACTATTGCGGCCTCACCGTCGACACCCGTACCACCGAAAAGGTCGAGGTGACCCTCAATCCCGACGACCCGGCCCAGGACCGGGTCACGATCACCGCGAAATCGTAAACTCTCATGCCCTGGAACCGCCGCCATCTTCTCACCCTTGAGGAACTCACCGTCGAGGAGATCGACCAGATCCACACGACCGCCAAGGCGTTCAAGCAGATCCTCCACCGCAGCGTGAAGAAGGTCCCCGCCCTGCGCGGCAAGACCATCGTCAACCTCTTCCTCGAGCCCAGCACCCGCACCCGCATGGCCTTCGAAATGGCCGCCAAGCGCCTGTCGGCCGACACCATCACCCTCGACGCCAAGTCCTCGTCCACCACGAAGGGGGAATCCCTGCGCGACACCGCCCAGAACATCGAAGCCCTGCAGGCCGACATGATCGTGGTCCGCCACTCCGCCCCCGGCTCGCCCCTCTACCTGTCCCGCATCCTCGGCATCCCGGTCATCAACGCCGGCGACGGTGCGCATGAGCACCCGACCCAGGGTCTGCTCGACACCTTCACCATGCGTGAACGCCTCGGGGACGACCTGCGCGGCCGCCGCGTCGTCATCCTCGGCGACATCCTCTACAGTCGCGTCGCCCGCTCCAACATCCACGCGCTCATCAAGCTCGGCGCGGACGTCACCATCGTGGGCCCCTCGACCCTGGTGCCTCGCTGGTTCGAACCCCTCGGTGTCACGGTTTCACACAACCTCAAGGAGGCCCTGGCCGACGCCGAGGTCGTCATGCTGCTGCGCATCCAACACGAGCGCCAGAACGCCGGCATGTTCCCCTCGCTCGGCGAGTACACCGGCATGTTCGGCCTCAACCACACCCGCGCCTCCTGGCTGCACCCCAAGGCCATCATCATGCACCCCGGACCGATCAACCGCGGGGTCGAGATCGACAGCGAACTCGCCGACGGACCCCACAGCGTCATCCTCGAACAGGTCACCAACGGCATCGCCGTCCGCATGGCCGTGCTCTACCTCTGCGGCGGCGGTCAGCCCGAATTCGTCGCCCCCGCCGACTGACCTCTTTCCCGCTTTTCAGTTTTCCGCATTTCAGCCTCTTCCCGCGATGCCCGCCCTCTGGATCAAAAACGCCCACGTCATCGACCCCGCCAACCGGCGCAACGCGCCCGGTGACCTCTTCGTCGATCACGGCGTGATGGTCGACTCCCTCTCCGCCGCCGCCAAGAAGCGGGCCAAGGTCATCGACGCCGCCGGTCTCGTCGCCTGCCCCGGTCTGGTCGATATCCACGTCCACTTCCGCGAACCGGGCCAGACGCACAAGGAAACCATCAAGTCCGGCACCCACTGCGCCGCCGCAGGCGGCTTCACCACCGTGGTGTGCATGCCCAACACCTCGCCCCCCGCGTGGACCACCGGCACGATCCAATACATCCAGGACGTCATCGCCCGCGACGCCATCGTGAAGGTGCACCCCACCGGCTGCATCACCGTCGACATGAAGGGCGAGACCCTCGCCCCCATCGGCTCGCTGGCCAAGGCCGGGGTCATCGCCATCACCGACGACGGCGACTGCGTGCAGAGCAACGAACTCATGCGGCGCGCCTGCGAATACGCCGCCATGCTCGACCTGCCACTGATGGACCACTGCCAGGACCATTCCATGACGGTCGGGGCGGTCATGAACGAGGGGGCCGTCTCCACCCGCCTCGGCCTCAAGGGCTGGCCCAACGCCGCCGAGGACCTGATCGTCTCGCGCAACGCCATCCTCGCCGCCTACACCGGCGCACACATCCACCTGCAGCACATCTCCTCGCGCAACGCCGTCTTCATCATCCGCCGCGCCAAGGACCGCGGGGTGAAGATCACCGCCGAGGCCACGCCGCACCATCTCGCCCTCACCGACGACTGCATCGCGTCCTACGATCCCAAGTTCAAAATGAACCCGCCGCTGCGCACCGCCGACGACCAGGCGGCGATCATCGAGGGTTTGCGCGACGGCACCATCGACTGCATCGCCACCGACCACGCTCCACACACCGACTACGAGAAGGACAAGGAATTCGACTACGCGCCCAACGGCATCCTCGGACTGGAGACCTCGCTCGCCGTCACTCTCGGCGTGCTCAAGCGCCGGCACCGCTTCTCCCTGCCCAAGGTCATCGACCTGATGACCCGCAAGCCGGCCGACATCCTCAAGCTGCCGGTCGGCCGCCTCACCGCCGGCGCGCCCGGCGACGTCACCCTGTTCGACCCCGACGAGCGCTGGACTTACGTCGCCGATGACGGCTTCAGCAAGTCGACCAACAGCCCTTGGGACGGCGAGCAGCTGCGCGGTCGCGTGAAGACCACCATCGTCGACGGCCGCGTGGTCTACCACCACGGGAAAATCCTCGCCTGACCGGGCGGGACCAGGAACCACGGGCATCATGCCGGAAGATCTGGAACTGACCCCGGCCCTCGTCGCGGCCGGGTTGCTGCAACTGGGCCTGTTCTTCGGCGGCCTGGTCGTCCTGTGGCGCGTCTGGCTGAGCCCCGCTGCCCGCCAGCACCGGCGGGAACCCGCCCGCCTTCCCCGCTGGGAAATCGGCCTGGGGGAGTTCGGTTTTGCCGCCCTGTTCGTCATCGCCGGCGGCCTCGCCGGCCAGTTGCTGACCGCCTACCTGATGCGTCCGGTGGACCTACCGCGTGAAACCAAACTCGTCATCGAGGGGGCGGGGTTTCAGTTCGGCATGCTCTGTGGCATCATCGCCGCCGTCCTGCCCCAACGGACCGGCAGCCCGCGGCCAACCGGAGGACCCCATGTCGTGCTGGCCGGCGCCGCCACCGTGCTGGCCGCGTTTCCCGTGCTCACCCTGGGCAACCTGGGGTGGATCTTCCTGCTCGAAAAACTCGGGGTCGACACCTCCCGGCAACCCTTGGTCGAGATTTTCGCCAACGCCGAGGATCCCCTGCTGACGGGCCTGATGGCGTTCCTCGCCGTGGTGCTCGCTCCGCTGGTCGAGGAACCGATTTTCCGCGGCGGCCTGTTTCGCTACCTGCACACCCGCCTCCCGCGACCGGCCGCGCTGCTCATTCCCGCCCTGATCTTCAGCTCCATGCATTTGAACTGGGTCGCGGTCCTGCCCCTGTGCCTGCTCGCGATCGCGCTGTCCCTGGCTTATGAACGCACCGGCCGAATCGAAGTCGCCATCATCGCCCATGCCCTGTTCAACCTGAACACGATGCTGCTGTTGCTGGCCGGCGTCGAAGTCTGAGCCGACCGATGAATCCCTTCACGCGCCAAAAAAGTCGCTCCGTCGCCCGTCTCGGCGAGACCGCCCTGATCGCGGAAATCCGGCGCTGGCTCGGGACCGCCACCCCTAAGGCGCCCGCCGGCATCGGCGACGATTGTGCCGTCATGTCGGGCTCACCCCGCCGGCAACTGATCACGGTCGACCCGGTGATCTTCGGCGAGCACTTCGATGGGAAGGTGCCGGCCGACGGGGTCGGCTCGAAACTCTTCAACCGCAACCTCAGCGACATCGCCGCCATGGGCGGCCGGCCGCGCGCCGCCGTGGTGGCATTGGCTCTGAGTGCGGACACGAAACTGGACTGGCTGCGGGAATTCTACCGCGGGCTGGCCCGGGTCGCCCATCGTCTTCGCGTGCCCATCGTCGGCGGCGACATTGCCTCCCAGCCGTCCGGGATTACCGCCACGATGACTCTGATTGGCGAGACCCAGGAACGCCGCGCCCTGCATCGCGCGGGGGCCAAGGCCGGCGACCACATCTTTGTCACCGGTCGCCTCGGCGGCAGCCGGCTCGGCCACCACTGGCGCTTCTCCGCCCGTGTCGCCGAAGGCCAGTGGCTCGGCCGCCGGCCCGAGGTGCGGGCGCTGACCGATGTCAGCGACGGTCTGGCCAAGGATATTCACAGCCTGATTCCGCGCGGCTGCCGGGCGGCCCTGACCGAGGAGGCCATCCCGGTGAGCCGGTCCGCCTTGCGACTGGCGCGGCAGACCGGCGCCCCCCCGCTTACCCATGCCCTGACCGACGGCGAGGACTACGAGCTGTTGTTCGCCGTCAATGGAGCCACCGATCCGGCGGTGTTCGCCACCGCGTGGAGCAAGGCCTTCAAACTGCGTCTCACCCGCATCGGTGAATTCGTGCGGCAACGCCGGGCCCCGGTGGACGACGAACTCGACCTGCTGGCCTACGATGGCTTCGAACATCTGCGCTAAACTGCGCGCAGGCGTGGCGACGGCATCCCCTGGGGAAACCCAGGACCTGGCCGCCGCGCTCGCCCGGGAGTTGCCCGCCGACACGGTGCTAGCCCTGCATGGGGATCTCGGCGTCGGGAAAACGACCTGGGTTCAGGGCCTGGCGCGAGGGCTCGGCATCACCACCGCGGTAACGAGCCCAACCTTCAACCTGTTCACGGTCCACCGGGGGACGCACCACCGGCTACTGCACCTGGATGCCTATCGCCTGGAGGGTGAGGCCCAGGTCGAAGCACTGATGCTGGAGGATTTTCTCGTTTCCCCCTGGGTGGCGGCGATCGAGTGGCCGGAACGCATCGCCGGCTGGCTGCCGCCCGACACCTGGCACCTGGAGCTCAGCATCCAGCCGAACGAGCAGCACCACGTGCGGCTGCGCTGAATAGGCGCCATCTGTAGCCGGGGGGGGGGCCGGTTCCGGCCTCAACGAGGCCGGCTACAGCAGGATCACTCAGGCGATCATTCGGCCGGAGGCTTCGGCTTGTCGTCTTCCTCTGCGGCCGGTTCGGGAGCGGGAGCAGGTTCGACTTCCGCTCCCGGCGCCGGTTCAGGGGCCGGCGGCGTTTCAACCGGTGCAGCCTCCGGAGCGGCGGCGGCCGGCACCTCCGGATCGGGAGTCGTGTCACCTGCCACCTCAGCGGGGGCGCGGTCAGCCTCGGGCGCCGACTCCTCCGCCTCGGTATCGGATTCCTCCTCGGTCTCGGTTTCAGCGGCGTCGGCCTCTTCGGTCGAAGCTTTGGCGGGCTTGTCCGCTTTGTCGGCGGCCTTTGGCTCCGGCATGGGAGGCGGAGCGAAGATGCTGCCGTCGATAAACTCCGTCACATAACCTTCGGTCACCAACCAACGTAGATCGGTCTGGAGACGCTTGAGACTCGCCTGCTCTTCTGCGCCCAACGGGGCGGGCGCCGGCGTGTCGGCGGGAGCGTCCTGGGCGGGCGCCTCCGGCAGCTTGATCCCGAGCAATTGCTCCGGCAGCTCGCTCACCTTGATGTTCGGATGCTGTTCGATGAAGGTGATGAGGTGGCCGATGGAGTCGGCGAACTTCTGGCCGGGAACGCGGAATTTGCGCTTCACGGCACAGACGTAGCTGACCCCCTTGGAACCCTTCTTGAAGATGGTGAAACCTTCGCGGCGCAGACGGCCGCGCAGCGCGTTGGCGGTGTCGAGCGGGAAACGTTGCTGGCGCTCCAGCGTGCCGAGCACGGCGCGCTTGATCTCGCCGTCAGGCAACCCGGCAAGCTCGCGGCCATGGAAGCGACCGGCCTCATAGGTGCGCACCGCCTTGTCGCGGGCATGCGTGAGAAGGTGCACCCGGGCGGCGGACAACGAGTCGAAGGTCGGCGCGCCACTCGTGGCCGGAACAGGCTCCTCTCCGGCCGGCTCGGCGGCTTCCGCCTCCGGCGCCTCGGTCTCGGCTTCGGCTTCAACCGCGGTGGATTCTTCCGGCTGCGCCGCTTCGACGGGCTCAGCGGCCGCAGCCGTTTCAGCAGCCGGCTCAGGCGTGGGCTCGGACTCGGACGCCTCAACTGCCGGTGCTTCGGCGGTTTCAGCTCCTTTCGGCGGGGCCGGTTCGGCCGCCTCGGCCGGAGCCTCGGCTTCCGCTTCCACCGGCGTATCGGTTTTCACCGCCGGCTTGGTGCCATAGATCCACGTGTAGCGCGTGGTGGTCTTCATCGAGTCGAGCCATTGCTGGACGACCTCGGGATCGCGCACGGTCTCGACGCGGCTCAGGAACACATCGAACGGCACCCGGGCCACCTTGGTGGCATGGTGCTGCTGCGCGATTTCGTTGTAGCGGTGGTAATTGGGCGGGCCGAGCAGCTCGCCGGTGTAGCCGCACTTGTTGATGACCTGGAAACTGCCCTTCGGGGGCTCGGTTTCGACCTGCTCCGTGGCGAAGAACTTGTCGAGGTGATGGCGGAAAATGTGGTTGATCGCATCCTCCTCGGACTCGAACGGCAGACTGTCGGGCGCCGTGACATAGAAAGGCCTCTTCTCCGCGGGAGCACCGCCCTCGCGTTTGCGCTCGATGACCACCACGAATCGGTCGTGTTTGCCGATCACCGTCTTGGCGATGTCGAACAACTCGAACGTGCGGCAGGAGGCCCGGATCGTCTTCGCCAACGCAGCGAAACTGACGTCCTCGGGATAGAAGGTGACGTCGAAGTACGGGCTGATGTAGGGCGCCGGCGGACGGCTGAATTGTCCGCCCCGACCACCGCCACCGGGACCACCTTCGCCCCGGCCGCCGCGGTCAAAACGGTCGCGCGGGCCTCGGGAGCCACCGGGACCGCCCGGACGGCGGTCGCCTCGTGGGGGACGTTCTCCGCCGGCGTCGCCTCCGGCCGGGGGGCCGGCCGGGCGCTTGAAGGAGCGGCGGTCCTTGCGATCGGGCCGCGGCCCACCGGTGCGGGCCCGGTCCTCGCGGCGGGGCCGCGAGTCATCGGAACTGGATTTGTCTTCGCTCCACTGGGTACCAAAGCTGAAGGACTCCAGATGGCTCAGATCAAGTTGATTGAAGCCTTTGGAGGAAGCGTCGTCGGTTGGCTTTTCGTCCATGAAAAAACGGGTGCAGGCCCGTGCTATGCAGTAGTTGGTGTAGGGTGTCGGCGAGTCGAGTGAACGACTCGGGGCGGAGTGTCCATGCCGACCGGGGGCACGCAAGCACGATTCCGGCCGTCAATCGCCACGTCAAGTTGCCCCCTAAGCTCGCCCAAGCTGCCGCATTCGTGGCCGGCCCATGGTGCTCAGGAAGGGACTCGAACCCTTATACCTTGCGGCACACGCCCCTCAAGCGTGCGTGTCTACCAATTCCACCACCTGAGCATTTCCAGAGGGGGAGGCGCACTAAGAAAGATGCTCCACCCCTTGTAAAGCCCTGAAATCTGTTTTCTAGATTGACCCCCGGCCTCCCCCGACCGTTGGCCTATCGACGCCGCCACCGCCCCGCCACCATGACGCTCGACGACATTCAACGCGCCCTCCTCGCCTCCTACGAGTCGCAGGGTGGGATCAATCACATCGACGGCATCAACCTGCCCTCCGAGCAGTCGGTCAACCGGCTTGCCGTCGAAGTCATGCACCTCTTGTTCCCGGGCTACTTCGACGAAAAACCCCTCGCCAAGGCCGACGTCGCCAGCGAGACGCTGGCCCGACTGGAGGCCGTCTGCGGGCGCCTGCGCACGGAAATCGCCAAGAGTCTGGCCTTCGCCGGCGATCCCGATCCCACCGCCAACGCCGAACGCATCACCCGCGAGCTGCTGCTCGCCCTGCCCAAGCTGCGCGACATCTGCCAGACCGACGTGCAGGCCGCCTACGAAGGCGACCCCGCCGCCCGCAGTGTCGAGGAGATCATCCTCGCCTACCCGTGCGTGCTGGTCATCTCGATCCAGCGCGTCGCCCACGAACTCTACCGGCTCGGGGTGCCGCTGCTGCCGCGCATGCTCACGGAATACGCCCATGAGCGCACCGGCACCGACATCCATCCCGGTGCGACGATCGGCACCCACTTTTTCATCGACCACTGCACCGGCGTCGTCATCGGCGAGACCACCCGCATCGGCAACCACGTGAAGATCTACCAGAACGTGACGCTCGGCGCGAAGTCGTTCGAGCTCGACGAGGACGGCAACCCGGTCAAGGGCGTGAAGCGCCACCCGGACATCGAAGACCACGTCACCATCTACCCGAGCGCCACCATCCTCGGCGGCAAGACCGTCATCGGCCGCAACTCCATCATCGGCTCCAACGTCTGGCTGATGAAGTCCGTGCCGGCCGACAGCATTGTCTATTACGAGGGCGACCGCACCTCGGTCGTGCGCAACCAGGCCGACCGCAAGCAGCGTCCCTCCACCGATGAGAGTTTCGACTGGGTGATCTGACCGCGCCCCGCGGGTCGTCTACCGCCGCTGTCGATCCGCCAGGCCACGGGCCAGGGCGGCGGCAAAGAAGGGGCCGCGAAAGATCATCCCGGAATAGATCTGCACCAGCGTCGCCCCGGCATCGAGCTTCTCACCCGCGCTGGCCGCATCGGTGATGCCCCCGACCCCGATGATGGGCAGACGTCCGCCGGTCGTCTTGGCCAGGTAGCTGATGATCTGGGTCGAGTGCCGGCGCAGCGGCGAGCCGCTCAGGCCGCCCGTCTGGTCGACCGTCGCGAACGGCCCCGGGCGCGCCAGCGTGGTGTTGGTCGCGATGATGCCGTCGAGGCTGAATTCGGTGATGACCGCCAGCACCCGGTCGATCTGCTGATAGGACAAATCCGGCGCGATCTTCAGCAGCAGCGGCCGCCGGCCCTCGCCGCGCGCGCGATTGGCCGCGCTGACCGCGCCGAGCAGTTCGCGCAGCCGCGACTCGTCCTGCAGCTTGCGCAGGTCCGGGGTGTTGGGGCTGGAAACATTGAGCACGAGGTAGTCGGCAAACTCCGCCAGCTTCTCAAAACTCACCAGGTAGTCCTCCACCGCCCGCTCCAGCAGCGCCGCCTTCGACTTGCCGAGATTGACGCCCAGCGGGATGCGCCGCCGGCCGGGGAGCGGCTGCCGGGCCAGGCGTTCGCTCACCCGCTGCGCGCCCTCGTTGTTGAAACCCATGCGATTGATGACCGCCTCCTGCGCCGGGTAGCGGAACATGCGGGGCGACGGGTTGCCCGGCTGGGCCAGCGCCGTGACCGTGCCGATCTCCACGTGCCCGAAGCCCAGCGCCGCGGCGGCCGGCCAGGCGCGGGCGTTCTTGTCGAACCCCGCCGCCAGGCCGACAGCGTTGGGAAACTGCAGGCCGAACGCCTCGACCGGTCGAAAGCGGGCTGGCGAGAGCCCGTTGGCGGCCTCCATCAACCGGCAGACGGGCGTCAGATGACCCAACAGGGACATCGCGTCGACCGCACTTTCGTGCGCGCGCTCGGCCTCCATTTGAAACAAGAACCGCCGCACCACCTGCTCGTAGAGGAACCCCATCGGCGCGACAGTGGAACCGCCCTCCCAAAATGCAAGTGCCCGCCGGCCGCGGACCTCATTTGCACCCCCGCAAATCGCGCCGGAAAATCCGATCAACGTTTCTGCGCCGAAAAGTATCCGAAAACTGATTTTCGTTGTTTGACTCGCGCTCAACGGCCCCTTTTTGCTGCGGCGACTCCAAGCATTCCCTGACCATGGCAAATTCCTCCGCAACTCTCGACTGGTGCATCGTTCGACTCGGCGACGACAACAACTGGTGGGTCGACGAAGTCAGCGATCCCGTGCGTTGGGATGTCGACGGGCTCAGCATCGTCGATCCGCGGCAGGTCAACCACCTCATCGATCTGGTCGAGCCGCTGCGTGACTACAACTTCGACCAGGACATCATGGAGGTCGCCTTCATCCCGTTCCGCATCGAGAAGGATCTCGGCAAGGGCCGGGTGCGGCTCAAGCGCGTGAAGGATTCCCTGTTCGAAAGCGACGAGCGCCTGTTCGCCCTGCCCGACACGGTCGATGATGAGAACGGACCGTACGCGGACCTTCTCGACCAGCTCACCCGTTGCCGGGTGAAGATGCTCAACGACCTGTTCGACTTCGAATCGAAGCTGACCGTCGACGAAGTGGAGGACGAAATCCGCGAGGACCAGAACGCCTCCTTCATCGAGGGCAAGGCGATCCACACCTTCGACGAACTCACCAGCATCCTCGAATACGTTCCCGCCGGCTGGGAGACCGAGGATGGTGAAGGGAGCGACATCGACGACGAGTCCGACATCGACGACGAGGACCTGCCGGATCTCGACGAAGAGGACGAGGAGGCCCTCAAGGGCGATTCCTCCCTCAAGTGGGAGGAGGACGAGGACGAAGAAAAGGAAGGTGAGGACAAGGACGGGGAAGAAGAAAGCGAAGACCACGAAGAGGAGGACGAGGACGACGCCCCTCGCAGCCGCTCCCGTCGACGCTGACGTTCCAGTTCATCCGATACCCGGCGCGGCCCTGTCGGGCCGCGCTTTTTGCTTCCGTCCATCCAGACCGTCGCTGAGTTTGGGGCCATGTTCGCCCGGACCTGCCGCCTCTGGATCGCCTGCGTCCTCACCGCCAGCCTGACCTGGCTGGCCGGGTGCGAATCCACCGGGGGCAGCCTCGCGGCAGAAAACCCGCGACTCCCGGCCGCCTCGGCCTCCGGTCTGCTGCGGGCCGGCGACGTGTTGGGCGTGGCCCTGCAGGGCATCCCCGACCCAAGCGTGCTGGAAGTGCAAATTGACGACCTAGGCAACATCTCACTCCCTTTCATCGGCGGGACCCTAGCGGCCGGACTCAGCGCCTCGGACCTCGCCAACCAGATCCGCCGCACCTACATCGAGCGCAATTACTACCGCGCGATCGACGTGTCCGTGACGGTCACCGGCCGCTACGTCTATGTCGGCGGCGAGGTGCAGCGACCGGGTCGGATTGAGTGGACGCCGGACCTGACCATGACCAAGGCCATCCAGGCCGCCGGTGGCTTCACGCTCTACGCGCGGGAAACCGCGGTCAGCGTGGTCCGTGATGAAACCGCCTACACCCTCGACGTGCGCCTGGCGCGGCGCAGCCCGGCCGAGGACCCGCACCTCATGCCGGGTGACTCCATTCAGGTCGACCGCTCGGCGTTCTGACGCACGAGCCGGCCGCAGCGGGCTATTCGCCCGCCCCGAACGTCCCGCGCACGTAGGCCACCAGGGCCTTGATCTCGGGATCGGTCAGGTAACCGAACGGCGGCATCTCCCACCCCATCGGATTGGGGCGATCCTTGAGTGCCGCGGAACCGGCGCGAATGACCGTTTCCAAGCGAACTGGGTCGGCGGCCAACACGGCACTGCCAACGATGGGCGGCTGAAAGTTCGGCACGCCTCGGCCATCGGCCATGTGGCACGTCGCGCAGTTGGCGGTGTAGACCGCCTCGCCATCGACCGCCGGCGCGGCGGCCGGGGCCGACGTGGCCGCGGGCGCAGGTGTAGGCGCGGAAGCGGTCGCCGTCTTCGGTGCTTCAGAGCGGCCGCAGCCACTCACCCCGGTCAGCACGACCAGGGTACCTACAATAACGGCAGACCGCATGCGTCGGGACTTCACTCGGCAGTGTAGAAGACCCGCCAGACCCGGCCACCTTGGTCGGCTCCGATCAGCACGGAACCGTCCGGACTGACCGCGACACCCATGGGGCGGTAGGCGGCATCGTTCGGGCTGGCGATCTGACCCTTGCCCATGAAGCCCTCGGCAAACACCGACCACTCACCCGTCGGGTGTCCGTCGGCGTCGAAAGGAATGAACACGACGTTGTAGCCCTTCTGGTCGCCCTGACGGTTCCATGAACCATGGAAGGCTTGAAACATGCCGCCGCGATAGGTCTCCGGAAACTGATCGCCCCCGTAGTAGGCCATCTGCATCGGCGCCCAGTGCGCCGGGAAGCCGATGATCGGATCCTGGAAGCGCCCGGCCTCGGGCGTCTTCTGGCCGTCGCCGCCGTATTCCGGCGATAGCAGGCGCACGTTGTCGATCGGGTCGTAGAAGGTGTAGGGCCAGCCGAGGTTGGAGCCTTTCTTCAACTCATGAAATTCCTCGGACACCCGCACGGCGTTGTAGGCCTGGTTGAAGATGCTGGGGTCGACCACATTGAGGACGTCCCGGCCGTTCTGCGCGCCGAACAGCGCTCCAGATACCGGGTGCCAGGCCAGTCCCAGCATGTGCCGGTGACCGGTCGACCAATGCTCGGCGTCGGCCTTCGCCTGCGGGGCCTTCGACGGATCAAATTTCCACACCCCGCCGAACTCGCTGAGAAACTCATTCACCCGCGCATCGCTCACGCCCTTGGCGCCCCGCGCCCGGTCGGGTTCGCCCAGGGAATTGGAGGGGGACCCTACTTCGACGTAGAGCATGCCGTCACTGTCGAAGGTGAACATCTTGGCGTTGTGCTGACGACGGTCACCGAGGTCGGTGGCGACGAGTTCCGGTTTGCCGGTCGGGGTGAGCTCCCCGGCGGCCCGGGCCACGCGATAAACTTCATTGGCCGTCGAAAAATAGACGTAGCCACCATGGACCGCGATACCACTGCCTCCGGGCAGGTCGGTCGCAAAACGCTCGGTGACGTCGGCTTTGCCATCACCATCCGTGTCGCGGAGAGCCACGATGCCTCCGCCGCTGAGCCGGCCGTAGACATCGCCGTTCGGCGCGGACGCCAGACCACGAACGCCATTAATGCCGTCCGCGACCACCACGGCGCCAAAGCCCGCCGGCAGCGAGATGCCCCCATTTTCGGGGTCCGGAGTGAGGGCGGCCACGGCAGCCAGGGGACCCGCCGTCAACGCGGCGCTGAGGAGGACGGAAAGCAGGGATTTCGGAAACATAGTGGGACCAACTTAGATTGACCTTCCGCCGGCGCAACCTCCCCCGCGCGGGCGGTCGGCCGGCGGAAGATTGACGTTGAACTCGCGGAACACGCCTCAGCGCAGGGCTTTCGCCACATCCTTCGCGAAATAGGTCAGGATCAGGTCGGCTCCGGCGCGCTTGATCGCCAGCAGCGACTCATCCCGGCAACGCTCGAGATCGAGCCAGCCGAGCTTCGCCGCCGCATGGATCTGGGCATATTCGCCCGAGACCTGATAGGCCGCCACCGGCTTGGTGGTGGCATCCCGCACGTCGCGAATGATGTCGAGGTAGGCGCCGGCCGGTTTGACCATGATAAAGTCGGCGCCCTCCTCCTCGTCCAGCGCGGCCTCATTGATCGCCTGCCGGCGATTGGCCGGATCGAGTTGGTAGGTCGCCTTGCTGAGCAGCCGCGTGCCAGCGGCCTGGGCCGAACCCACCGCGTCGCGAAACGGGCCGTAGTAGGCGGAATTGAACTTGGCCGAGTAGGCCATGATCGCGGTCCCGGTGAAATCATGGGCGTCGAGTGCCTCGCGGATCGCCCCCACCCGGCCGTCCATCATGTCGGACGGTGCCACGATATCGACGCCCGCCTCCGCCTGCAGCACCGCCATCTCGGCCAAGATCGCCGCCGTCCGGTCGTTGTCGACGTCGTCGCCGATGTCGGTGAGCACGCCGTCGTGGCCGTGGCTGGTGTAGGGATCGAGCGCGACGTCGGTGATGACGGCGAGCTCGGGCAGGGCCTGCTTCACCGCCCGCACCGCGCGCAGCACCAGGCCGTCCTCATCAAGCGCCCGGGTGCCGGCGGCGTCCTTGAGCTTCTTGTCCAGCTTCGGAAACAGCGCCACGGCGCGCACGCCGAGCTTCTGCAGCGCCCGGCACTCCTTGACCAGATCCTTCACGTTGTACCGGAACACGCCGGGCATCGAGGCGATCGCCTCCGGCGCGGGCTTCCCCTCAACCACGAAGAGCGGCGCGATCAGATCCGCCGGCCGCAGGTGCGTCTCGCACACCATGTCGCGCAGCCCGGCCGTCCGCCGCAGCCGCCGGGGCCGTTCGATCAGATCCAAACGCGTGTCGAAGCTCATGATGCCCATCCCTCTACACGCGGCAGGGCGCCCCCCGCCACCCAAAACCATCCCCCCTCAGCCGACTTGTAACCTAATAGGTTACAAGTCGACGGGACTGCGCCGCGGTCCTTACTGACTGCGTTTAACATAATTCGTGTTTATTCGTGTGCCTTGGTGGTTTCTGAATCTCACTGCTTCGTCCCATGGCCCTGCAGCTTTTCGATTCGCTCTCGCGCTCCGTCAAACCCCTCGCGCCGTCGCACCCGGACGGTGTGTATCGGTTCTACAACTGCGGGCCCACCGTGTACGCGCCGGCCCACATCGGCAATTTCCGGACCTTCGTCGTCAACGACCTGATCCGCCGCCTGCTCGAGCTGGAGTTCGGCACCGACCGGGTGAAGCACGTCCGCAATCTCACCGACGTCGACGACAAGACTATCCGCCGCGCCCGCGAGGAAGGGGTGTCGCTCGGTGAAGTCACCCAGACTTGGACCGACAAATTTCACGCCGACTGCGCCGCTCTCAACTGCCTGCCGCCGCACGTCGAGCCCGCCGCCACCACTCACATCCCGGAGCAGGTCAGCATGATCGAGGTGCTCATGCAGAAAGGGAACGCCTACCGCGCGGCCGACGGCTCGGTGTATTTCAAGGTCTCCTCCTTCGATGGCTACGGCGCGCTGTCCCGCGTAAAGGAGCGTGAGCTCAAGCCCGGCTCCGCTCTCGAAGCCGGCAACGTCGGTACCAAGGACACGACGTCCGTCAACGCTGACGAGAAGGAGGACGGCACCGATTTCGCCCTCTGGAAGGCGTGGAAGCCCGAGGACGGCGAGGTGAAGTGGGCCGGCCCCGACGGCGCCGCCGCGGGACGCCCCGGCTGGCACATCGAGTGCAGCGCCATGAGCAAGAAGCACCTCGGCGACACCATCGACCTGCACACCGGCGGTGAGGACCTGCTCTTCCCTCACCACGAGAATGAGATCGCCCAGAGCGAGTGCTGCAACGGCGTGCCCTTCGCGAACCATTGGTATCACAGCAAGCACCTGCTGGTGGACGGTGCCAAGATGAGCAAGTCGCTCGGCAACCTCTACACGCTCGATCAGTTGAAGGACATGGGCCACTCGCCTGCCGCCCTGCGCTACGCCCTCCTCGCCGGCCATCCGCGCAAGCAGCTCAACTTCACGCTGGATTCACTCCACGCGGCGGAAAAGGCCCTCACCACTCTGCGGAATTTTCGCGCCCACCTGGAAGACCAATCCGGTGATGCCGCCGGCTTTGCTCCCGTGTTCGCCGCCCTCCACGACGATCTGAATACTCCCGGCGCCATGGGCGCCCTCTTTACGATTGTTAATCGCGGCACCGACGGCGTGGATGCGGCCACCTTTGATCGTGTCGTCTTCGCCCTCGGCCTCGACCTTGCTCCGCCAGAAGCCGCAACCGTCGACATCCCCGCCGCCGTCACCGCCCTCGCGGAAAAGCGCTGGGCCGCCAAGCAGGCCAAGGACTGGCCGGCCGCTGACGCACTCCGCGCTGAGATCGCCGCCGCCGGTTGGACGATGAAGGATCGCAAGGACGGCTACGACCTCGAGCCCGCCAAGGGCTAGGCGTTGGCCGTCGGTTGTACGGATCACCACGGGGCCAGGAACCTCCGAGATCATCAGCCGGCAGCGGCGTCATCCGCGGCCGAAAAAAGTGCGTGCCTCCCGGTGGCGCTTCGTGGTTAAACGTCCGTTTTCCCAACTCCCGGGCCGGCATCCGTAGGCCGGACCATCACCCACCATCGCCATGTCCATGACTCCGCTCGAAGAAATGCGCCACTCGTGCTCGCACGTGCTGGCCACGGCCGTCCTCCGCCTCTTTCCCGAGGCCAAGCTCGATATCGGACCGCCCACCGAAACCGGCTTTTATTACGACTTCGACCTGGACCACAAATTCACGTCCGACGACCTCGTGCGCATCGAGGAGGAGATGGCCAAGGTCATCAAGGAGAACCAGCCCTTCCGCCGCCGCGAGGTGTCGCGCGAGGAAGCCGCCGCGATCATCCAGGGCCGGGGCCAGGAACGCTACAAGCTGGGCCGCCTCGACGACATTCCGGAGGGCGAGGCCGTCTCGTTCTACGAGAACGGCGAGTTCATGGACCTCTGCGCCGGGACGCACGTGCGCTACACCAAGCAGATCAAGGCCTTCAAGCTGCTCTCGATCGCCGGCGCCTATCATCGCGGCGACGAAAAGAACAAGCAGCTCCAGCGCATCTACGGCACGGCCTTTCCGACCAAGGAGGAGCTTGCCCAATACCTCGACCGCCTCGAACAGGCCAAGGCCCGCGACCACCGCAAGATCGGCAAGGACCTGAAGCTGTTCGTCATCGACGAGGATGTCGGCCAGGGCCTGATCCTCTGGACCCCCGCCGGTGCGATCATCCGCCAGGAGCTGCAGACCTTCATCGGTGACGAGCTCCGCAAGCAGGGCTACCACCAGGTCTTCACCCCGCACATCGGCAAGCTGGCCCTCTACAAGACCTCCGGTCACTTCCCTTACTACAAGGAGTCGCAGTTCCCGGCCATCCCGGAACCCGATGACCTCGAACGCGTCGCCACCGAGGGGTGTTCCTGCGCCGAACTGACCGCCCGGCTCGAAGCCGTTTCGCCGCATTTCGCCGCGGAGATCAACCGCCGCACCGGTCGCGAGACCATTGGTGCGGATCGCACGCTGGACCCGACCCAGCTGCTCGACGGCTTCATGCTGAAGCCGATGAACTGCCCGCACCACATCAAGATCTTCGCCTCCCAGCCGCACTCCTACCGCGACCTGCCGCTGCGCCTGGCGGAGTTCGGCACCGTATACCGCTGGGAACAGTCGGGTGAGCTCAACGGGATGACGCGCGTCCGCGGTTTCACCCAGGACGACGCCCACCTTTTCTGCACCGAGGAACAGGTCGCTGCCGAAGTGCTCGGCTGCCTGTCGCTGGTGAAGATCGTGCTCTCGACGCTCGGCATGTCGGACTACCGCGTGCGCGTCGGCCTCCGCGATCCGGACTCCGACAAATACGCCGGCGAGGCCGCCGTATGGGACAAGGCCGAGGAGGCCTGCCGCAACGCTGCCAAAACCCTCGGCGTACCCTTCACCGAGGAGCCGGGCGAGGCCGCGTTCTACGGTCCTAAGATCGATTTCGTGGTGAAGGACGTCATCGGCCGCGAGTGGCAGCTGGGCACCGTGCAGGTCGACTACAACCTGCCCGTGCGTTTCGATCTCAGCTACATCGGTCCGGACAACCAGCCGCACCGGCCGGTCATGATCCACCGCGCGCCCTTCGGCTCGATGGAGCGCTTCTGCGGCGTGCTGATCGAGCACTTCGGCGGCGACTTCCCGCTCTGGCTGGCGCCTGAGCAGGTGCGCCTGCTGCCCATCAGCGAAAAGGTCCTCGACTACGGCCGCGATCTGCTCGCCCAGCTGAAGGCCGCCGGCGTGCGCGCCGTGCTGGAGGAGCACAACGACAAGATCGGCGCCAAGATCCGCCGCGCGGAATTGGACAAAGTCCCGCACACCCTGATCCTCGGCGGCAAGGAAGCCGAAGCGCGGACGGTCAGCGTGCGCACCCGCGCCCAAGGTGACGAAGGCACCCAGCCCTTCACCGACTACCTCGCCCGTGTGCGCGAGGAAATCGCCACCCGCGCGCTGCCGAAGCGTGGGTAAAGGTTTCAGTGGTCGGTAATCAGCCCTCAGCCACTTGCAGCAAAAAGGCCGGCCCCACGGGACCGGCCTTTGGTGAAAAGCTGAGAGCGGATCGCTGCCTGTAATCAGTTCGTGATGTCGAACGTCGTGCTGGCGTCGCGCGCCGCCACATAGAGCTCATACCACTTCCGCTGGGCGTCGCTGCCGGCGTAGTCCTCAAGCGCCTTCTCGTCCATGAATTCCATCACAAAGGCGTGGGAGCGGTTCCCCTGGGCCTTGATGGAACGGGTCCAGACGCGGGTGATGCCGGCGTATTCCTTGGCGAGGGTCTTCACGCCGTCGAGCGCGGCCTGAATCTGGGCCGGGGTGGCATCGGCCTTCCAGGAAACGGTGACCACATGAATGACGGACTTCGGGGCAATTTCCGCTTCCTCGTGATGAGCGGCTTGCAGCGGAGCCACCAAGGTAAAGGCGGCAAGGGTGGTCAGGAGAGAGAAGAGTTTTTTCATAGGATGGGATTAAGGGGATAGTGGACGGGTCCGGCTCGGACCTTGTGTCAAGAGCCCTGAAGTTCAAGGGCCGGAGGACGAAAGAAAAGCCGGGACGGACCGTTTGTGGACAGGATGTACAACTGTTAAGCAGAGGGCCACCGCCCCCGGGCCCCTACCCGCGGAGAATTCGCCAAGATCCGCGCAGGAGTCGGCGTTGACGGAACGGACTTGCCAGCGTTAAGCACTCTGTTAAGCAAACCCTCCCTCCCCCACCTGATATATGAGTAGACGATCAGATTCCCCGTCCCTGGCGCGCATCGCCGAAGAAGCCGGTGTATCCCGCGCGGCGGTCTCCATGGCCCTCCGTCACCACCCCAGAATTCCGGTTGCCACCCGCGAACGCATCGAGGCCATCGCCAAGCGCCTCGGCTGGAAACCCAATCCGCTGCTGGCCGAGGCCATGAGTGCGATCCGGGCCGGCCAGCCGCCGGCCGAGCATGTAACCATCGCCTGGGTGACCATGTACCCCGAGCGCGACGGCTGGAAGATCTACGACTTCTTCCAACGCCTCCACGCCGGCTGCAAGGCCCGCGCTGAGCGCGCCGGTTACCAATTGGAGCACTTCTGGCTGGGTGACGCCCGCGGCTCGATGTCGCGGTTGGGCAGCATTCTTTACAATCGCGGCATCAACGGCGTGATCATCGCGCCCCTGCCCAAACCGGACGTCATCGAGCTGCCCTGGCAGCACTTCGCCGCCGCCACCATCGGCTACTCCGTGCTACAACCCCGCCTGCACCGCGCCACCGACAACCACCCTGCCTCGGTACGGGTGGCGGTCACCCGGCTCTGCGGCGCCGGTTGCAAACGCATCGGCTTCGCCATCTCCGGCAACTTTGACCGCCGGGTGCACGGGCTGTGGACGGCGGGCTATCTCTGGCAAACCCATGAGGACGGGACATATGACTCGGCCCTGCTGCACCGGCCGCCCGAACTGGACGAGTCCACCTTCATCCGCTGGGTGCGCGACACCAAGCCGGACGCCGTGATCGCGGTCGACCGTCGCATTCCCGACTGGCTCAAGGGTGCCGGCATCCGCACGCCCGATGACATCGCCTATGCCAACCTCGACTTGCTCGCCCCCGACGGCACGGTCGCCGGCGTCTACCAGGACCCCGAGGGCATCGGCGCCAGCGCGATCGACATGGTGGCCGGTCAATTGCTCCGTCATGAGCGCGGCCTGCCGGCCAAGCCGAAGACCACGATCATCGACGGCCGTTGGATCGACGGCAGCACCGCCCCTGTATGTGATGCGGAGAGCGATGCCGCCAAGGAGTCGGACGCCCTGCTGGCCAACACCGGCAATTTCCCGGCTCTGCTGCCCGGCACCTACGACTGAGTGGTAGGGACGCCTCGCCGAGGCGTCCGCCAAACCCGATCCGGTGCGTAACAAGCCGCGGACGGCTCGGCGAGCCGTCCCTACCCGGAAATCCGGTTATTCGAACGCCTGCGGGCCGCCCACCCCTTCCACGCCACCTTCGGGCACGCGCGGCGCCCGGCGTCCGCGCGTTTCAACCGGCATAGCCGCGCGCGGCGGCGGGGTGCCGCTGCGCAGGTGGTTGAGCGTGTAAACAATCCAGCCGTTCACGAGTTTGTGTCCGTCTCGGCTCCGCAGATTGCCCAGCTTAAGATCGTAGAGCCGCCAGGCCTCGAGCTCGGCCAGTCGCAGCCGCACGCTGAAGCCATCCTCGGAAACCGTCGCACTCGTGATGGGAACCGGCCGTTGGTCGTATTTCTGGGAGCCGTAATTCTCGTGATAGTTGTAGAAATACGTTTCCATCGTGTAGTTCGCGAGTTGGGTGGCCGCAGCGGGATCGATGCGTCGGGTGAAGGTCAGCTCAAAGCCATCGTCGGTCAGCGTCATGGCACTGACCTCCATCGGATCGGTGCCTTTCCACTTGAGTCGCTGCAGGCCGCTTTCGCCGACCCAAGCCTCGTGCTTGGTCTGGCCGATCCACAGGCTGCCGTCCGGCGCCCACGCCAGGCGGTTGTTGCCGAGATGCAGGCCGTGATCCTCGAAAAACGGCGTGACGGCGCCCTGAAGCACCCCGTCCACTTCCTCGAGCATGACCCGCATGAGTCGGCGGTGATTCATCTCACCGATGAACAGCTGCCCGCCGAACGGCCCGAAGGCTCCGTCGGTCGTGTCCCACAAGGGTTGCGACGGCGAGTTCGACATGTCGCCGTAGGGGAACTGGATCGCGGCGCGCGTGCGGCGGGCATTGAGCGCCTCCACCGGCTCGTCAAGCGGTTGCCTGCCCGCAAAATCCGGATGCCAGGAAAGCGGGGGCACATGCCCATAGAATCCGCCCTGTTCGATGTGATAGAGGTTACTGGAGCCCACCCAGTCGCCCTGGTTGTCGATTGAAAACAAGCGCCCTTGCGGATCGATGCCGAGGCCGTTGGGTTCGCGGAATCCCACCGCCCAGGGCACCGTCGTGCCATCCGGCTGGACCTTGAGAATCCAGCCCCGGTAGGGCACCGGCGAATTCATCCGCCCCCACGCACCGTACGGGCTGTAGAAGCCGCGCACTTCGTTGGTCAAGGGGGCGCCAAAATGGGAGCCGGTGCCAAGGCTGTAATAAAGGCTGCCGTCGCGGTCGCGCACCGGGCCGAAGGCGAATTCCGCGTAATTGCCCGACACGCCGAAGTCGTCGGAAACCGTCTCGAAGCGGTCCGCCTCGCCATCGCCATCGGTGTCAATCATTCGCGTCAGCTCCGGCCGTTGCATCACCAGCACCGAGGTGTCGCTCTCCGGCAGCAAGCCCAGCGGGGTGTGCAGCCCATCGGCAAACAGCGTCCACGTCTCGGTCTCGAAGTCGTAGGTGTAAACCCGGCTCAGTGAGGCCGTGATCATCATCCGCCCGTCCGGCAGGAACGCGATGGCATCGGCACTGAATTCGCCTTCCGGCAAGGGGAGTGACTCGATCGAATAGTAATCGAGGATGTTCACCGGCAGGTCCGGCAGGTAGGTGACCGAAAACGCCGTGCCATCCGCTCCCGAAAAACGGAAATACCCGTCCACGACTTCGCCCGATGACGTCAACGCGTCCGCCTCCTCCGGATCAACCGCGAACCACACCGGGCCGTCGGCCCCCTCGGTGCGGAAGTGACGCACCAGGGCGCCGCCCTCCATCACCACGCGTTCGTGGAAGGTGACACCATCGAGCATGTAGGTGAACTCCGGCACGCCGGCGGCGTCGAAGGCGTATCCCTTGAACCGGCGCTCAGCCGGCAACGTCGTCGGGTCGGCGCCCAGCCGCAGCGGGTAGCCGGTTTCCTCACGGTAAAACACCGGCCCGGCCAGTTCCATCGGCTGACGATAGACCGCCTCGCCGAAACCGCCCGACCAGGCGTAGCGGAACCGCACCGCCCCGGCGTCCCAGACGTAGGAATACCCGCCGGGCAGGCCGACCGCGATCGCCGCCGGTCCGGCCGCGGGCATGAAACCGCGCACCACCCGCACCGTGTCATCGTAGGGCTGCATCTCGTGATCATGCGCGCCGACCACCGGCCCTTCCTCCGGCTCGGGCTGCGGCATCTCCAGATTGGTGGGCACCGGGTCGGCCACGGTGTAGGTCACGTGCATCGTGCCGTACATGATGTAACCGTGACCGGGATACGTGCAGACAAAGGGAAACTCGCCCACGGTCTCCGGCGCGGTGAACCGCAGCGTGGCCGACTCCCCGCTCGCCACCACCGGGGTGGACCAGAGCACCGCCGGCAGGTTCGGCACGAAATGTTGCTCCGCCCCGCCCGCTCCCATGGCCAGGGCCGCATCGACCACCTGCTGCCGCGCCCCCGTACGCGTGATGACAAGATTGTGCAGCATCTCGTCGCTGTTGGTGAAGATGATCTCCACCTCGCTGCCCGGCGCGACTGAGAATTCGCTGAGGGTGTAGCGCAGGCCCGGCAGCGTGCCGATCTCAATGGTCGCAGCCCGGGCCGTTGTGCTCAGCAACAGCACCACGAGGACCCGGGTGAAAAACCGGGCAGCCCGGCGGGTAAGGGGTAGGCACATGATCGGAAGAAAACGGAAGCCAGCCACCTTGGCGATGAGTCCCGGCCGAGGAAACGGTCAAAAGCCCACCACCGGCTTTGACCTGCTGATCGTTCTCCGCATGGTCCCGCCTGCATGCAGGAAGACCCGCCGCCGCCCTGGAAACATGAAATCGACGCCATCGTGGGCGCCCGCCACGGCGGCCAGGTATCCGGAGTGCTGGACCGGTTGCAGGACCTCGCCACGCGCCATCCCCACGTCGCCGACATCGAATACCAACTCGCCTGGACACTCGACGCCCAGGGGCGCGAAGCCGAGGCCCGGCCTCACTACGAGGCCGCCCTCGCCCTCGGCTTGCCGCCCAACGATCATGCCGGCGCCCTCATCGGCCTGGGCTCAACCCTGCGCAACCTGGGCGAGATCGACCGCGCGGCCGCCGTGCTCGAATCGGGCCGGGACCTGTTTCCCGACCTGAGGGAGTTTGACGCCTTCCTCGCTCTGGTCCGTCACGACCAGGGCCGCCACGCCGAGGCCCTGCAACTCGCCCTCACGACACTGGCCGACACGGCGGACGATCCCGGCATCACGGCCTACAGTCGCGCGCTGCGGCATTACGCCGATCAACTCACCTGACATGCCCGGTGCTTTTTCTGAACCCGGACTGATCAAACCGGTCTGATTGTCCTCCATGATTTTTCACCGTTTCGCCGTGCCCCTTCGGCTGACGGGCCTGACGCTGATGCTCCTGCTGGGCGCCTCCGCGCCGGCCGCTCCCGACGACGCCCTGTTGGATTCGCCAACGGGATTCACGCCGCAGGAGATGGCCCAGGGCTATTCTGACCGGAAGATTCTCGCCGGGCCTGCCACCCATCCTGGGCAGACGTACGACGACAGCGCCGAGGCCGCCCTGCTCGCGGCTGAGGAGGCCGAGGGCTACGTGACGGAACGCGTGTTCACCCACCTGGGCGGCATCCGCGTCATCCTGGTGCCGGACGGGCTGTCGGTCGAAGCGGCCCGGAGTCAGCTCGCCGCCACCGGTCGGTATGACTTTGTCGAATACGACCAGCTCCGGCAGACCGTCGCCACCCCGAACGACCCGGCCTTTGCCGATGGCAGCCAATGGCACCTCCGCAACACCGGCCAGACCGGCGGCACGGTGGGCGCCGATCTGGGCACCGTTACGGGTTGGGACACCCGCTCCGACGCCTCCGGTGTGATCGTGGCCGTGATTGACTCGGGCGTGCGCCTCGATCACGCGGACCTAGCGCCGAATCTCTGGACCAACCCCGGGGAAATCGCCGGCAACGGCCGGGACGATGATAACAACGGCTACATCGACGACGTGCACGGCATCGACGCCCGGATCGCCCTGCGCACAAGCGGCAACGGCGACCCCAACGACACCGACTCCGCCTCCGGCCACGGCACCCATGTCGCCGGCATCATCGGCGCAGTGGGCAACAACGGCGTCGCCGGCTCCGGCGTCGCCTGGCGGGTGCAGCTGATGGCGCTGCGCTTTCTCGGAGGCACCGAGGGCACCGGCGCCATCTCCGACGGCATCGAATGCATTGACTACGCCATCGCCAAGGGGGCCGACGTGATCAACGCCTCCTACGGCGCGCTGAGCACCGACCAGGATTTTTCCCAGGCCGAACTGGCGGCAATCAAGCGGGCCCGCGATGCCGGCATCGTGTTCGTCGCCGCGGCCGGCAACGACACCCTCAACCTCGACATCTCGCGGGCCTACCCGGCCAGCTTCGCCGTCGACAACCTCATCGCGGTCGGCAACTCCACCCGACTCGACGACATCGCCACCTCCTCCAACTTCGGCTCCGGCGCCGTGGAGTTGTTCGCCCCCGGCTCGGAGATCGTCTCCACCAGCAACGCCGACCCGTCGTCGACCCGCGTGCTGAGCGGCACTTCCATGGCCGCCCCGGCGGTCAGCGGCATCGTGGCCCTACTGCGGGCACAGTATCCGCAGGATGACTACCGTCAGATCATCAACCGGCTGCTGCGCGGCGTCACCCCGGCACCCGCCTTTGCCGGGAAGGCCCAGACGGGCGGCCGCGCCAACCTCGCCGGCGCCTTCGCCGCCAACGACTCGCGGCCGTTCAACGACGACTTCGCCAACCGCGCCCGCCTCACCGGCAACGTCATCACCGCCCGCGGCAGCAGCGCCTACGCCACCACCCAGTCCGGCGAACCCGCCCACGTCGGTCGGTTGTCGCGTTCGCTGTGGTATGAGTGGACCGCTCCCGCCTCCGGCCTGGTCACCGTCGACACCCGCGACTCCACCGTCGACACCCAGGTGTCGGTTTACACCGGCATCAGCTTGAACGGCCTCAGTCTCGTCGCCGATAACGACAACGGCGGGGATGGTTTCCTGACCAGCCGCGTGACTTTCCTCGCCCAGACGGGAGTCACCTACCCGATCGCGGTCGACAGCACCTCCGCCGGGCTGGTGATGCTCAATCTCGCCGCCGCTTCGGCCAACGATGCCTTCGGCTCCGCCCAGCCGCTTGAGGGCGACGCTCCGATCGTCACCACCACCAATGCCAACGCCACCCGCCAGACCGGAGAGCCGCTCATCGCCAGCTCCGCCGACGGCAGAACCCTCTGGTATCGCTGGGAGGCCCCCTACAGCGGCACCTTTCAGGTCAGCGTCTATGCCGCCGCCATGGATGCCGCGCTGGGGGTCTACACCGGCACCAGTGTCAACGCGTTGACCCGCATCGCTGGCACCGACGACAGCGGACCTGACGGCATCAACATTAATCCGACCGTCAATTTCACCGCGACCGGGGGCACCACCTATCACCTCGCGGTTGACAGTATCCAGAACACTGCCGGCGAGTTCACCCTTACCCTCACCGATGCCGTGTGGCAGTATGTGACCGGCAGCGACGAGGATGACGCCAGCCGCCGCCCCACCGTGACCAACGCACCGGCACTGGGCGCCGACGGCACCGTCTATTTCGGCAGCAGCGACGGTTTCTTCTACGCCATCAATTCCAAAGGCACGCTCAAGTGGCGCTTCGACAACGACGGGTTCATGGATTCCTCGGCCCCGGCCGTGGCCCCGGATGGCACGATCTATTTCGGCACGATCACCACCGCGACCTCCGGGACCGCCTACGCGCTGAACCCGGACGGCTCCGTACGCTGGTCGAACGCTTCTGCGACCGGCACCTATGTCGCGCCGCCTGCGATCGCGCTCGACGGCACGGTCTATTTCAAGAACGACGACGGCAACCTGCAGGCCTTCGCCCCCGACGGCACACTGCGGTGGACTTACTTCACCGCCGGGGTCGGCAGCTACGCGGGTCCCGCGGTCACAGCCAACGGCACGATCATCCTCCCGGCCAACGACGGCGCGCTGCATGCCGTCAATGCCGCGGGCACCCGGGTCTGGCGTTACCAGCCCCAGACCGCCGGCGGCGAGGATGACACCACCGGCATCTATTCGTCACCCGCCATCGATACGGCCGGCAACCTCTACGCCTGCACGCTGCAGGGCACCTTCTTTTCCCTGACGCCCAACGGCACCGAACGCTGGGTGTTCCGCAGTCCCGCCGAGAATGTGTCCTCGTCCGCCGCCCTCGGCGACGGCCGGGTCTACTTCGCCAGCTACGGCGGCGAACTCTACGCCCTTGATCAAACCGACGGCTCGGTGGTCTGGACCCGGCCCATCGAAGCCCAGGCCCGGGCCAGCTCTCCCGCCATCGGCAGTGACGGCTCCATCTTCATCGGCAGCTACGCCAACATCCTGTTCCGCTTCTCCCGCGACGGTGATCTGCTGCGCAGTTGGTCGGCCGGCAACTGGTTCCGTAGCTCCCCGCTCCTGGCCGATGGGCGGGTCTACATCGGCAACGGCGACGGCAAGCTCTACGCCTTTGATCTGGAGGGACTGAGTCCGGCCAGCGGCGATGACTACCCGTGGCCGCAGCACCGCCACAGTCCGCGGCGCCTCGCCCGGCGGACCGTCGAGCCGATCGGCCAGGTCATCACCCCGGCACCCGACGATCCGGGTCGGCTGGTCAACCTGTCCGTGCGCAACCGGACCGCCCGTGGGGTCGACGCCCTCACCGCCGGTTTCGTACTGCAGGGCTCGGTGACCAAGGAACTCATCGTTCGCGCAGTCGGCCCCGGCCTGGTCGACCTCGGGGTGCCGGGCACGGTCGAGGCCACGGAGCTGCAACTCTTCACCTTTGGCGATTCGGTCAACCCCATCGCCACCAACCTGAACTGGAGCGATGCCACCGGTGATGGCCGGGAGCTTGGCGCCTTCCCCTTGGAGACCGGCAGCGCCGACAGTGTTGTCCGCCAGGCCGTCGGCTCCGCCGGTTACACCGCCACGGCCGTGCCCCGGGGTAACGCCGGAGAACCCGGGGTGGCGTTGATCGAGGTCTACGATACCCAGACCGACGAGCTGCGCACCCGGCTGCTGAATCTCTCCGCCCGCACCCGGCTCGCCCCGAATGACACCATCACCGCTGGCTTCGTGATCGATGGGGCCACGCCGCGCACGGTGTTGATTCGCGCCATCGGCCCGGGCCTCGCCGCCCTGGGCGTGCCCGGTACGCTGGCCGACCCGAAACTGACCCTGTTCAGCGGTTCAGTCCCCGAGTCCGCCAATGACGATTGGGGCGGTACCCCCGATCTGGAGACGGCGAGCGACACGGTCGGTGCGTTTGCGATTCCCCGTGCCAGCCGGGATGCCGCCCTGCTCGCCACCCTGCCACCCGGACTCTACACGGCCCAAGTCACGGGTCCGTCCAACCAAGGCGGCATCGTGCTGGTGGAGGTTTACCTCCTGCCGGATGAGTAGTCCGGCGACCATAGTCCGTAGCCAGGTACAACGAGGTCAATACAACGGGTAGGGACGGCTCGCCGAGCCGTCCGCAGGCGTTCGCGCCGTCGTGCCTCCCCGGCCTCCTCGGCGAGGCATCCCTGCCCGGAAGCAAAAAAAACAACGGCCACCCGTGAAGGGTGGCCGTCGATCAGAACGAACCGGAGTCGTTGGGAGGGAGACCTCAGATGGCGGCTTCGCCGCGCTCGTCGGTGCGGATACGGACCGCTTCTTCGAGGCCCACCACGAAGACCTTGCCGTCACCGATCTTGCCGGTCTTGCCGGCCTTCACGATGGTATCGACAGTCTTGCCTACGACGTCGTCGGGGACGACGATCTCAACCTTCACTTTGGGAAGGAAGTCGACGGTGTATTCACTGCCGCGGTAGATCTCGGTATGACCCTTTTGGCGACCGAAGCCTTTGACCTCGGTCACGGTCATTCCCTCGATGCCGATCTCGGAGAGGGCTTCCTTAACCTCCTCCAGCTTGAACGGCTTGATGATGGCGATGATGAGTTTCATGCGATTTTAGATAAGAGGGTTGGTATTTAATAAAGGACCTCCGCGCCGTTAGCGCAAGCCTGCGGGCTCGCGCCAACTTGGCGGAGAAACCATCAGCCTTTGTGGGCCGGGGTGAAGTCCGGGTAGGCCTCGGCGCCGTGTTCGCCAAGGTCGAGACCCTCGTTTTCTTCGTCGGCGCTGACGCGCAGACCCATCGTGACCTTCAGCGCGATCGCCAGGACGAGCGAGGCGACAAACGCGAGGGCGGACACCGAAAGGGTGCCGAGAATCTGAACACCGATCGGGGCGGCGTCGGAGAAGATGCCGACGGCGACGGTGCCCCAGATACCGCACACGCCGTGCACGGAGATGGCGCCGACCGGATCGTCGATCTTGATCTTGTCGAAGAAGATGATCGAGAAGACCACCAGGGTGCCGGCGATGACGCCGATCCAGAGCGAACCGGACATGCTCACGGAGTCGGCACCGGCCGTGATACCCACGAGGCCGGCGAGCACGCCGTTGAGACCCATGGAGAGGTCGGGCTTCTTGAGCAGCGCCCAGGAAACGATCATGGAGGCGATCGCACCGGTGGCGGCGGCCAGGGTGGTGGTCACGAAGACGTAGGAAACACCGCGCGGGTCGGCGCTGAGCACCGAACCACCGTTAAAGCCATACCAGCCGAGCCACAGGAGGAACACACCGATGGCGGCGAGCGGCATCGAGTGGCCGAGGATCGGCTTCACCTTGCCACCGGCAAGGTATTTGCCGTTGCGCGGGCCGAGGACCAGCACCGCGGCCAGGGCGGCGAAACCACCGAAGGCGTGCACCAGCGAAGAGCCGGCGAAGTCGTAGAAGCCCTTCTCAGCGAGCCAGCCACCACCCCACTGCCAGGAACCGGTGATCGGGTAGATGAAGGTCACCAACAGGGTGGCGTAAATCATGAACGTACCGAGCTTGATGCGCTCGGCGACGGCACCGGAAACGATGGTCGCGGCGGTCGCGGCAAACATGGCCTGGAAGATGAAGTCGGTCCACCACGTGTAGGCCGCGTAGGCGTCCGTCATCATCGTGACGTCGTCGTTGTCCACCCCAAACCAGGAGCCGGAGGCGAAGAAGCCGTTGAAGTCACCCGGATACATCGAGTTGAAGCCCCAGAAGGCGTAACCGACGATGCCGATGCAGACAATGAACAGGTTCTTGAACAGGATGTTCACCGTGTTCTTCGACTGCGTCAGGCCGGTCTCCACGCAGGAGAAGCCCAGATGCATGATGAACACGAGCGCCGCCGAGATCAGGAGCCACAGGTTGTTGACCGTGAACAGGGCGAATCCGCCGGACTCGGCGAAAGCATCGTAGGATTCGTAAGGAGGCGGCTCGTCCTGTCCGAAGAGAGGTGAGAGCGCGGCCAGCAAAGCGAAGATGCCTGCCATCTTCAGCCAGCTGGTCAATTGCTGGGACCGTAGCTTCATAATTATTTTATGGGTATCGAGTAGTGGGTTGTAGACGTTGTCGGCGACTAGGCCTTGCGGCAGCGCCGGGTCAGTCAAAAAGCACGGTGTATGCCAATGGATTCCCCTATCTTGAATTTTTCTCATACATCATCAGGGGAATCCACGAGGATGTTGCATGATCGTATCTTACCTCCTGCGCCGGTTGGTCGCCTCCGGGGGTAAGGGCCCCGCTTCAGGCCACTCCCACAACCCGAAACATTAGCTTAGCCTCATCGCCATTCGGATGGGCCAAATGTAAAAAGCCCGACAACAAACGTTGCCGGGCTGAAGGGTGAGCAATGCGGGGCGACGCCGCACTCAGTCTGCGTCCGGCACCACGGTCTGGATGTGCAATTCCTTGAGTTGACGCGCCGTGACCGGCGTCGGGCTCTGGGCCATCAGGTCCTGGCCGCGCTGGGTCTTCGGGAATGCGATGACGTCGCGGATGCTGGTCGTGCCGCAGAGCAGCGCCACCATGCGATCGAGTCCGAAAGCAATGCCGCCGTGCGGGGGGGCGCCGTAGCGGAAGGCCTTCAGCATGTAGCCGAAACGGCTCTCAACCACGTCGTCCGGGATCTTGAGCACGTCCTTGAAGACTTTCTCCTGCAGGGCCGGCTGGTGAATACGGATCGAACCCCCGCCCAACTCCATGCCGTTGAGCACGAGGTCGTAATGCTGGCCGCGCACGGCCTTCGGGTCGGAATCGAGCAGCGGGATGTCCTCCGGTACCGGCGAGGTGAACGGATGGTGCGTCGCCACATAGCGGCCCTGTTCCTCGTCGTAGGACATGAGGGGGAAGTCGGTGACCCACAGGAACTGCCAGTCGTCGGCGCGGATCGTGAGCTTGCCGCGCTTTTGCAGCAGCGCCGCGCTGTCGAGGCGAACGCGGCCCAGGATGGTGCAGGCGCGCTCCCACTCGGCGGCGGCAAAGAAAACGATGTCACCGTCCTCGATGCCCAACTGCTCGGTGAGCGCGGCCTTTTCGGCGTCCGAGAAGAATTTGACGATGGGCGACTTCCATTCACCATCCTCGACCTTGATGAAGGCCAGGCCCTTGGCCCCGAGCGACTTAGCGGCATCCTCCAACGCCTTGAGCTCGCCCTGGGTGATGTCGGCGAGGCCCTTGGCGTTGATCGCCTTGACCGCTCCCCCGCCCTGCACGGTGGCGGCGAAAACCTTGAAGGACGATTCGCGGAAGGTCTCCGAGAAGTCGACCAGCTCGAGCCCGAAGCGCAGATCGGGCTTGTCGACGCCGAAGCGGTTCATGGCGTCGTGGAAGGTCATGCGCGGGATCGCGCCCGGCAGTGCGTAACCCACCGCCTCCGACCAGACTTGGCGCACCATGCCCTCAAACAGGGCGTAGATGTCCTCGCGGTCGACGAACGACGCCTCGACGTCAACCTGGGTGAATTCCATCTGGCGGTCCGCCCGCAGGTCCTCGTCGCGGAAGCAGCGGGCGATCTGGAAGTAGCGTTCCACCCCGGCGACCATCAGGATCTGCTTGTATTGCTGGGGCGACTGGGAGAGGGCGTAAAACTCGCCCGGGTGGATGCGCGACGGCACGAGGTATTCGCGGGCGCCTTCCGGGGTGCTCTTGAAGAGAAAGGGGGTCTCGACCTCGATGAACTCCTGGCTGTCGAAGTAGTCGCGGATCGACTTCGTGACCTTGTGCCGCATACGCAAGTTGTGGCGCATGTGCGGACGGCGCAGGTCGAGATAGCGGTAGGTCAGGCGCAGGTCCTCGTTGACCTTGTCGCCTCCGGCATCGTCGAGCGGGAACGGCGGGGTGTCGGCGATGTTGTGGATCACCAGTTCCGTCGCCACCACCTCAACCTGGCCGGTCGGCAGATTGGAGTTTTCAGTACCCTCCGGGCGGCGGGATACCTGGCCGGTCACGCTGATGACCGACTCGTCCTTGAGGTGCTTCAGTTGCTCACCGAGCGACGCATTGTCGTGCGGCTCCAGCTTGATCTGCGTGATGCCTTTGCGGTCGCGCAGGTCGACAAAGATGATGCCGCCCTGGTCGCGAATGGTGTCGACCCAACCGATCAGGGTGGCGGTGGCGCCAATGTCGGCGGAGGCAAGCTGGGCACAGTGATGGGTGCGCTTCATGGTCGGGACGAAAGGGGCAGACCTAAGCTCACGGCGCGGGCGCGGGGCAAATCAATAATCCGAACGGAATCCGCGAGGCGGATTTTTGGCGGGTGATGAAATATTCACCCGGCCGTGCAACCCACCGGCTCGCGCCAGCGTCTTCTTCTATTCCCCGGAGTCTCCGCCTGTAGGCGGCATCCCAAATGTTACCCCTGTCTTCTCTTATGAACTCTCGTCTTCTTAGCCTCGGGGTCGCGATCGCGATCACCACTGTCGCCGCTGAACCTATCGAGGATTTCAAACCCTCGGTATTGAACCAACCCGGCCGGGAATACCCCGCGGTCAATTCCGAGCGTCGTGTCCGCGCCCGGGTGGTTGCCCCCGACGCCCACAGTGTCGCCCTCGACATTGGTGCGGTGAAATACCCTCTCACCAAGGATGCGGAAGGCGTGTGGATCGGGGAATCCGAACCCCAGGACGAGGGTTTTCACTACTACCAGCTCGTGATCGACGGCGCCCAGGTGCCGGATCCGAGCAGCCTGTATTTCTACGGGGCCAGCCGCTGGGGCAGCGGCGTCGAGGTCCCTGCCCAGGACGAGGCCATCTACGCGCTCAAGAACGTCCCTCACGGTGATCTGCGCGAAATCCAGTTCTACTCACCTAGTGCGGACGCCGTGCTCGGCGCCTTCGTCTACACCCCGCCTGGTTACGACAAGCACCTCGACCAGCGCTACCCGGTGCTCTACCTGCAGCACGGCGGCGGCGAGGACGACCACGGCTGGGGTGCGCAGGGCCACGCCGGCCGCATCATGGACAACCTCATCGCGGCCGGGGAGGCCAAGCCCTTCATCATTGTGATGGCCAACAGCTACATCCCCGGCGCCGCCCCCTTCGGCGGCGAGGACCTCAAGTCCGCATCCGGCCGCCCGCTCTCCCTCCCCCTGCAGTGGCGGGGCGGACGCACCATCAGCTTCAATCCCTTCGCCAAGGTGCTGGTGGATGAACTGATCCCCTACATTGACGGCAATTACCGGACCATCGCCGACCGTGATCACCGGGCCATGGCCGGGCTTTCCATGGGCGGTATGCAGACCCGTTCGGTCGGTCTGGCGCACCTCGATCTGTTTTCCCAGATCGGGATGTTCAGCGGGGGCAGCCTGGGGGTCGCCGATCTACCGGACCTCGAGGCATTCAAGTCCCAGGTCGACCTCGCCTTCTTCAGCTACGGCAGCAAGGAGGAGCGCGGGGCCGAAGCCGCCAAGGCCAACGTCGCCGAACTCAAGGCCGCCGGCATCAACGCCCACTACTACGAGTCGCCCGGGACCGCCCATGAATGGCAGTCCTGGCGCCGCAGCCTGCATCAGTTTGCGCCGCTGCTGTTTCAAAACTGAGCGGTCTCACCTTTCCCATCCCCCAACCCATATGAAACTCCCTGTTAAAAACATCCTGCTCGTCAGCCTGCTCGGTTTGTTTGCCTCGCTTGCGTCCGCCGCTGATCTGGCCGGCAAGTGGAAGGCCGACATCGAAACCCCGCGCGGGGTGCAGAAGTATGAATTCACCTTCACCGCCACCGGCGATCAGGTCACCGGCACCGCTCACGTCGAGACGGCCCAGCGCACCCGCGACACCGAACTCACCGACGTCAAGGTCACTGGCGACACCGTCACCTTCGCCGAAGTGCTCAACTTCCAGGGCAACGAGTTTCGGATCACCTACAGCGGCAAGATCGGCGCCAAGGAAATCGCATTTCACCGCCAGATGGGCGATTTCGGCTCGGCCGACTTCACGGCCACACGCGTCGAGTAAGCCAGGCGCTGTATCCCCTTGAGTTTCGAAACCCCGCGGATGGCCGCGGGGTTTCTTTTTGGCCCCAGCAACCGTGTCTTACGAAGCGATGAGGCTCTCGCCCGTCATCTCCGCCGGCTTGGGCAGGCCCATCAGGTCGAGCACCGTCGGGGCGATGTCGGCCAAACGACCGCCTTCGCGCAGGCTGGTGGCGTCCTTGGTGTAATCCTCCCCCACCACAAAGAGCTCAACCCGGTTGAGCGTGTGCGCGGTGTGCGGGCCGTTGGTATCCGGGTTCCACATCTGCTCGCAGTTGCCGTGGTCGGCGGTGACCACCGCCCGGCCGCCGACGGAAGCCAGCGCTTCCAATAATTCATTCACCCCGCGGTCGGTCGCCTCGACGGCCTTGACCACCGCCTCCAGGTTGCCGGTGTGGCCGACCATGTCGGGATTGGCGAAGTTGACCACGATCATCCCGTAGTCGCCGGACAGGATGGCCGCCTTGGCCTTGGCCGTCACCTCACTCGCCGACATCTCCGGCTGCTGATCGTAGGTGGGCACCTTCGGGCTCGCCGGACAGGCCCGGTCCTCGCCGGCGAAGGGCTGGTCACGGTAGTTGTTGAAGAAAAACGTCACGTGCGGGTTTTTCTCCGTCTCCGCGCAGCGGAACTGCTTCAGGCCGGCATCCGCCACAACCTCGCCGAGGATGTGCTTCAGTTTCTCCGGCTTGGGCGACACCACGTGCACCGGCAGGCCCTTTTCATACTCGGTCATCGTCGCGTAATAGAGATCGAGTTTCGGACCGCGGTCGAAGCCGGTAAAATCGTCCTGTACAAACGCCTTCGTGATCTCGCGCGGGCGGTCCCCGCGGTAGTTGTAGAACAACACCGCATCGCCGTCGCGGAACGTCGCCACGGGGTCGCCGGCGGCATCGATGATCGCCGTCGGCGCCACGAACTCATCGCCCGTCTGGCTCGGACTGAGCGGCGCATCGTAATACTGCTGCACCGCCTGCTGGGCGGTGGTCGCGGTGGCCTTGGCGGCCCGGCCGGTCAACAGGTCATAGGCCTGCTGCACCCGCTCCCAGCGATTGTCGCGGTCCATGCTCCAGAAGCGGCCGCACACCGTGGCAATCCTCCCCACCCCTATCTCCGCGCACTTCGCGTCGACGTCGGCCACATAGCCCAGGCCGCTGGTCGGGGGCGTGTCGCGCCCGTCGGTGAAGGCGTGGATGAAGACGTCACTCAATCCATCCGTCTTCGCCTGGTGGAGGATACCGTAAAGGTGGTCGAGCATGCCGTGCACGCCCGCGTCGGAGACGATGCCCATCAGGTGCAGCCGGCCGCCGGCCTTCACGCGTTCGACAATCGCATGCCAGACCGGATTGGTCGCGAGCCGCTGCTCGGAGAAGAGCTTGTTCAACCGCACCAGCTCCTGGTCCACGATCCGCCCGGCCCCGATGTTCTCGTGCCCCACCTCGCTGTTGCCCATCACCCCGTCGGGCAACCCCACATCAAGCCCGGAGGCCTTGATCAGGGTGCGCGGGCTCGACGCCTGCAGGCGGTCGTCGCAGGGCGTCGACGCCAGGGCCACGGCATTGGTCGCGTTTTGGGCGGGGTCGGGATTAAAACCCCAACCATCGCGGATGATGAGCAGGACCGGCGGGCGCGAGGACGTAGATGCGGACATGTGATTTCCACGATCCCCGTCGGCTGCCCAGCGTCAAAACCGAATCGCCCTCCCCGCCCGTCATCACGCTCGAATTTGGCAAATAACGTGCTATTCCGGGACCTGACCATGACGTTGATCATCCGGGACCAACTCACGTGCCCGCCGACCTGGTTCCTGTCGTTTCGTGATCTGACGCTCTATTGCCATGTCTTCCTCGGTCTTGATGTCGTGCTCGAGTCCGCCGAGGTCGACCGCTATTACGAGTGGATCAAGCCCCGTGGCGGTATGGACTTTCTAGAGGACATTGTGCGGCCGGGTTCGGAGGCCGGCCTGCATCTCGACATCGAGCGACAGTACCCCGAGACGGTGGTCACCGACCGAATTGCCCCGGAGAACGTGCACCGCCTCGTCGGCACCATCCGCGCCCTCGCCGCCTGAAGGCCTCCTCGCGAAGCCCATCCACCGTTTGACAACCGCGACCGGCGAACGATCAATGGCCGCTCCATGCCGTCCCGTGCCGTTCTCCTGGTCAACCTGGGTTCCCCTGACTCCACCGACGTCCCCGACGTGCTCGCCTACCTGCGCGAGTTCCTCGGCGACGAACGCGTGATCGACAAGCCGGCCTGGGGTCCCCTGCGCCGTTTTCTGGTCAATCGCATCATCACCCCCCGACGCGCCCCGAATTCCGCCGAGGCCTACAAGGAGATCTGGACCGACGCGGGCTCGCCGCTGGTGGTGACCTCCCGCGCCGTGCGCGACCAACTCGCCGCCGCCCTCGGCCCGGACACCCCCGTCTACCTCGCCATGCGCTACCGGGTGCCGGCCATCGCCGACGTGCTCCAACAGATCGCCGCCGACGGCGTCACCGAGCTCCTCCTGTTTCCCCAATACCCCCACTACGCGATGTCGTCGTGGGAGACGGTGGTGGTCAAAGTCTACGCGGAGGCCGCCCGCATCGCCCCCGGCCTGCGCATCGACTGCGTGCAGCCATTCTACGAGGACGCTGACTACATCGACGCGCTCTACGAAGTCACCCGGCCGTATCTGGAGAAACCCTACGACCACCTGCTGTTCTCCTACCACAGCATTCCGGAGCGCCACCTGCGCGAGGCCGACAGTTCCAAGGCCCACTGCACGATCACGCCCGACTGCTGCACCACCTGCAGCCCGCTCCACGGCACCTGCTACAAGGCGCAGGTCCTCAAGACCACCGCGGCCTTCGCCCGCCGGGCCCGGCTCGATCCGGCCAAGTGGTCGGTCTCCTTCCAGTCGCGTCTCGTCGGCGAGCCATGGCTGACCCCTTACACCGACTACGAACTCAAGCGCTTGGCGACCGAGGGCCGCAAGCGCCTCGTGGTCATGACCCCGGCCTTTGTCGCCGACTGCCTCGAGACCCTTGAGGAAATCGCCGGCGAAGGATGCGAGGACTTCCTCAAGGCCGGGGGTGAGTCCTTCCAACACGTCCCCTGCCTCAACGACCAGCCCCCCTACATCACCTTCCTGGCCGGGCGGGTGCAGCAATGGCTGGCCGGGGAAACGCCCGGCGTCACGCATGCCGGCGCGGCCGCCCGGACACTGACCGGGTCTCCGGCGTGAACCAGTTCACGCCCGGGGGGTCCGTCTTTCGAGTTGTTCGCCCGGGGCAAGACCGCCTATATCACCGCGTTGTCTCGTAACCCTGCGTTCGCTCGCCGAATGGAGTCCGGAACGTCCAACCGACCCTCACTGTGAGCACCTCAGCCTCGCCTTCCTCCAGCTCCTCCCGCCGTTCCGATGCCGTGGCGCTGCTGACCTTGGCGGGCGATGGCCAAGTGCTGCAGGCTTCGGCCGCCGCCGGTGCCTTGTGGGAGACCTCACCCGACATGTTGGTCGGGCGGCCTTTCACCAGCCTGTTTCGCTTCGAAGTGGTGAGCGACGATCCCGCCATGCTGGAGGCGCAATGGGATATCCTGACCACCACCGCGACCGAGCAACGCGTCCCGCTGAGCGCCCTGCCGGTCGGCACCGCCGGCACCGCGCCCGATGAGACCGGGGAGGATCCGCCCACGATCGAGGTGCGGGTGGCGCTGGAGCCCGCCGGCGGCGGCGAAGCCCGGTGGTTCGCCACGGTGGCCCCCGGCCAGCCGGCGGCGGCCGAGACGTCGGTCACCCCAGCCCCGATCGCCGAGGGCAACGGTGCGGTGGCGTTGCTGACCCGTAGCGATGCGGCTGGTTTCTTTGACCTGAATTTTGCCACGGGCGAAACCCATTACTCGCCGGCTTGGAAACAACTGCTCGGCTACGCCCCGGCCGATCTCGCCGACAACTACGACACTTGGCTCAAGCTGATCCACCCGGACGACTCTGCCGCTGCGCCCGACCAGGTCGGCCGCCACACCGGGTCTCCCCGCCGCAGTTTCTCGGTAGAGTTTCGCATGAAGCACCGCCGGGGCAACTGGGTCTGGCTCCAGAGCATCGGCGTGCAGCTCTTCGATGACAGCGGTGAACTGACCCGTGTGGTGGGCTTTCACCTCGACGTCTCCGAGCGCAAGGAGATCGAAGAGCTCGGGGTCGTGGCCGAGGACCGCCTGGAACAACTCACCGGGAGCGGCGGTGTCGCCGTCTTCGATTTGGATTTCGTGAACGGCCGCGCCTGGACCTCCGCCGCCTGGCAAGAGTTGAGTGGCTCACCGGTGGAGCACCCTGAAATCGGCACCTTCACGCAGCACCTGCCCGATGCACAGGGCGACCTGGCGCTCTTTCTCTCCAACTTCGGGGGCAACGAGTCCTGGGGTAGCGGCCCCGCCACGCTGCGGCGCTCCGACCGTCGCGACACCCCGATCCTGCTCGGCTTGCACCGCCAAGTCAGCCGCCGCGGCGAATTGAATCGTGTGCTGGGATACGCCGTGCATGCCCCGGCCGCGGCCAGCCGCCAGACCACGCCCCCCCTGCCGGCGGGTGGCCTGAATCCCGGCGCCCTCGACGCGCTGCAGGAAGGTGTCATCGTCACGGATGCCCGGGCCCGTATCCGCTATTTCAACGCCAAGGCCGCCGCGATCGTCGGCATCGAACCCCAGGCCGCCATCGGCCAGCCCCTCAACGAAGTCTTTCGTCTGGTCAACGCCACCAGCGGCAATCCTGCCGACGACGCCATCGACCTGGCTCTGGCAGCCGAGAGCGAGCCACGGCTCACGTCCGACCACGCCGTCATGGACCAGGAGGACAACGCCCGCCCCATCGCTTGGATCGCCCGCCAGCTGCGCGACGACAAGGACACGATCAGCGGGGTCGTCATCGCCTTCCGCGACCCGCAGGAAATGACCCTCACCCCGGAGGAGCTCATCCGCGCCAACCGCTTCGATGCACTGGGTCAGTTGGCTGGTGGCATTGCCCACGACTTCAACAATCTGCTGAGCACGATCCTGGGCGGCGTTTCCATCGCCAAGGAGAACCGCGACTACGACAAGCTCGGTGATGCCGAGGAGGCCTGTATGACGGCCAAGACGCTCACGCGGCAACTGCTGGCCTTCGCCCGTGGCAACCCGGGCGGTACTTATACGGTCGTGAAACCGGCCGACATCCTGCGCGACGCCGTGCGCATCGCCGCCGCCGGCAGCCCAGCCCGCATCGTCTACGAAATCGACGAGAAGGCCGGTCCGGTCGAGGTCGACCGCGGCCAGATCCTCCAGGTCTTCCAGAACCTCATCATCAACGCCCTGCAGGCCATGACCGATCCCTCGGGCGGCGTCATCACCCTGCGCTGTCGCAACGTGCAGATCACCGAAGGTCAGCTGCCTCCGCTCGAAGCGGGCAACTACACCCAATTCGAGGTGGCGGACAATGGCGCCGGCATTCCGCCCGAGGTGGTGGACCGCATCTTCGAGCCCTTCTTCACCACCAAAAAGACCGGTACCGGCCTGGGCCTCGCCACCGTGCTCTCGATCGTGCGCAAACACGGCGGCCAGCTCGGGGTCGACTCGACCGTCGGCGTGGGCACCACGTTCACCGCCTTCATTCCGGTAACGGAGCGCCCGATCGAAACCGGCGTCCGCAAGCCCGCCGCCCTCCGCTTCGGCACCGGCCGCGTGCTGCTGATGGACGACGACCCGCAGCTCTGCGAGATCACCGGCACCATGCTCGCGGGACTCGATTACAAATACGACATCGCCCACAACGGCGAGGAGGCGCTCGCGCTCTACCGGCGCTACCATAACGTCAATCGACCTTACGACGTCGTCATGCTCGACCTCACCATCGTCGGCGGCATGGGTGGCGAGGAAACCTTCCGTAAACTCAAGGAAATCGATCCGGATGTCCGGGCGGTGATTTCCAGCGGTTACGACAACGAGGAGATGGCCCGCGAATACCTCGACCAGGGCTTTTGCGGCTACCTGACCAAGCCCTACCGCGTCGGCGAACTGGGCAAGATGCTCAAGGGCGTCCTCGGCGGCTGACCGCCCGCCGGCCGCCTCATCAGCCGGCAGTTTCCTCGCGCCAGGTGAACGCGTGGCACAGCGCCACCCCGGCCGCGTCGGCCTCGTCGCTGGCTAGCGCTCGACCGTGCCCCAGCAGGCTCATGACGGTGCGCGCCATCTGCTCCTTGCTCGCCCGGCCTGCTCCCACCACCGCCTGCTTCACCCGCAGCGGCGGGTATTCAAAAACCGGACACTCGCGCAGCGCGGCGGCCGCGATGGCCGCCCCGCGGGCGGCACCCAGGATCTGGGCGGTCTGAAAATTCTGCACGTAGATCGTCTGCTCCAGGGCGACATGGCGCGGGTCGAAATCCTCCAGAAAAGCCGTCACCGCCCGGTGAATCTCCGCCAGCGCCTCGGCCATCGGGCGCTTGGCCGGGACCCGCACGGTGCGGCAGCGCAGCAGCACCGGCGGGCGGCCCCCGCCGTAGAACTCGATCAGGGCCAGCCCCGTGCCGCGCAACGATGGGTCGATGCCCAGCACCTGTCCGAGGAACGGGGGGCGCTGCAGCGTCGGCAACGGGGCGGCGCGGGCCGGGGCAGATCGGCCCCGGGTCGACGCCGGCACCGCCTCGCCGGCGAGCTTGGCCTTCCACATGTCTCTGACTGACATTCGCGCCATGACCCGGGGTTACAGCATGAGTTTCACGCCGGCAATCGCACTCGTCCACAGGGCGAGGTTTTCAAACAGGCGTTGATTGATCCGCTTGAGCAGGCTGCGCCCGATGAACGCGCCCACGAAGACCACCGGCACCAGCAGCAGGTTGGAGGAGAGACTCGCTCCGTTGATGAGGCCGAGGTTCATCATGAACGGCACTTTGAACACATTGAAGATGAAGAAGAACACCGCCCCGGTGCCCATGTACTTCATCTTCGGCAGCCCCATCGCCAGCAGATAGATCGCCATCAAGGGCCCCGCGGCGTTGGCGATCAGCGAGGTGAACCCGGCCAATATTCCGATCGTCGCGGCAAAGACCATCCCGTGCTGGTCCTGCTCTCCCCCGCGTCGGCGCCGCCAGAGGAACAGCGCGACCATCGCCAGCACGATCGTGCCGATCAACAGTGCCGCCTGGCGGTCATTGATCCGCTCCATCGTCAGCCAACCGAGCACGACCCCGACCGCGGCCCAGGGAAACAACCGGATCACGTGCCGCCACTGGGTGTGGGCCCGGTAGGCGGCCACCGCCACCAGGTCGCCGCAGATCAGCAGGGGCAGGACAAACCCGATCGCCTCCTTCGCCGGCATGAGGTTGGCGACAATGGTCACCGCCACCATGCCCAGCCCACCGATCGCGGTCTTGGATACGCCCACGAAGATCGCCGCCGCCACCGCCAACGCCCATTGCCAGGGTTCGAGAATCATCAGGGCAACCGTCGCGGCGAATGGTGAAGCCGTCCAGCGTTCATCATCTGGGGACAAGCGGAGAGGAAAAACCGTAGGTACCCTGCACAAAGTCCCACAAGCTGGCAAAGCGCGGCACTTCGGGCGGCGGTTCGACCGGCGCAGGATCTGACTCCCGCACAATCGCCGCGGCGCCAATACCGGCGGCACCGCCCGCATTCCAATCCACCGGCCGGTCTCCGACCATCCAACAGCGTGCGGGAGCGAGACCATGGCGCTCGATCGACTCCTGGATGAACGCCGGCGAAGGCTTGCGGTAAGCGGAAGGCTCGTCCGGCGCTTCCGGAGCGATACACGTCGCGGTGAACAAATCCGCCCCCAGCCCGATCAACTCCAGCATGTGCCGATTCACCGCCTGCACGTCGTCCAGGCCGAACAGCCCGCGCCCGACGCCGGACTGGTTGGTGAAAAGGAACAGCTTGATCCCCTGTCTGACCGCGTAGGCCAGCGCCTCGCGGGTACCCGGTACCAGCGTGACGCGCGCCGGATCCGCCAGATAGGGCACATGCTCGATCAAAGTCCCGTCCCGATCGAGAAACCAAGCCGCGGACAAACTCACGTCAGGGCGCATGAACCGTGAGGGTCTAGTCGAATGCCGCATCCACGGCTTCAAGCAGGACGTGAATCAAGAATGTGTGCATCTCCTGGATGCGAGGAACCGAATCTGAAGGGACAATCAGCTCATGGTCGCAACGTCCGCGCAGCGCTCCGCCGTCCCGCCCCCCCAGTAGAATGGTCTCCACCTCCCGGCGCTGCGCGGCCTCGACGGCTTGGATGATATTGGGCGAGTTGCCACTCGTGGTGATGGCAAAGAAAAGATCACCCGGCCGGGCCAGGGCCGTCAGTGGCCGGGCGAAGACCGCCTCAAAGCCAAACTCGTTCGCGATGCAGGTAAGCGCGGTGGGGTCGGCATTCAGGCAGACCCCCGGCAAGGGCCGGCGGTTCTTGCTGTAACGACCGGTGAGCTCCTCCGTAAGATGCAGGGCATCCGCCGCACTGCCCCCGTTGCCCGCGGAGTAAACCGTACGCCCCTCGGCCAGGCGCGCACAAATCAGTGATTTCACCGCTTCAATGGCGGGCTCCAGTTGCCGGGTGGACTCAAGGGTCTCCCGCAGGTGGTCAAATTGCTGCAAAGTTGTCATCATGCCTTTTCCAAAAATTCCTCAATCTCCTTCCAACTGGCGGTCGCGGTGCCGAGTTTGCCCACGACCACACCGGCGGCGCAATTGGCGAAGGCGATGGCCGCGGCGTGATCCATGCCGGCCAGCAGCCCCACCACCAGCGCGGCGACCACCGTGTCCCCGGCGCCGGATACATCAAAGAGCTCCCGCGCCCGCGTCGGGACCTGCAACACCACCTGGCCTTCCCGGGCGTAGAGAATCCCGTCCTCGCCCAGGGTGATAACCAGGTGACGAGGTGCGAAACGCTCATGGATGCGGCGGCAGATCTCCTCCGCCGGATAGTCCGCCCCTGATTCCGCCGCCGGCAGGCCGGCCAGCTCATATGACTCCGGACGATTGGGGGTCAGTACATCCATATCCCGCATGGCGATGGCATTCGCGGGCTTGGGGTCGACGGCAATCAAGCCCCCGCGGGCGTGAATGCGCTGGGTAAGCGCTTCGACGAGTTCGCTCGTAAGTCCCCCTTTCGCGTAGTCACACACGATCACCGCGTCGGCCCGATCACAGGCGGCCCGCAGAAAATCGCCCTCTTCATCCACCCTGATTCGGTAGGTCTCCGCCGGACCTTCGTGGTCGACCCGGCAGATCTGTTGCCGGCGCACGACGATACGGGTTTTGCGGATGGTGGCCGCACCGGCCCTTTGGAAGCGCGCATCGTGGTCGATGCCTTCTTCGCGAAGCAGCTCGACCAGCTGACGCCCGGGCACATCGGTGCCGACAAACCCGCAGACCTCGCACGCGACGCCGAGACGGGCCAGGTTGACGGCTACGTTACCCGCTCCGCCTGCCGAGAGGCTTTCCTTATTCACGGACACGACCGGCACCGGCGCCTCGGGCGATATCCGGCGCGTGTCGCCCCAGATGTAGTGATCCAGCATCAGATCGCCCACGACCAACACCCGGTAGCGGCGTTTGAACGGATGGAAACGGTGAAGAAGTTCTGCCGAGATCAAGGCCAGTCAGGAGTTACGGATGGAAGCGACGAGGCCGGTCGTGCTGAAACCGGATTCGTAGGGAAGAAATTCAACCTTGGCCCCGGTCTCGATCAATACCGCCTTCTCTGCCTCATCCAGCGTATCCCATGAATAATCGGCGGCCTTGGCATAGATGTCCGGCCGGATCGATTCCAGCAGGCCGGTCACACGGGTGGTGGGAAAAACTGTCACCAGATCGACGGCCCGCAGACTGGCGAGGTGGTAGGCCCGTTCGGCTTCCGGCATGACCGGGCGGCCCGGCCCTTTCAGAGTGCGCACGCTTTGATCACCATTGAGGCCCACCCACAACAGATCACCCAAGGCGCGGCACCGTGCCAGAAAGCGGAGGTGGCCCGGGTGGAGCAGATCGAAGCAACCATTGGTGAACACCAGGCGCTGACCGGCCGAACGCACGCGCTCACGCACGGCGGCGACTTCGTCCTCGGGCACCGTGATGGCCATGGCAACAGCAGGAGGCATGGCGGTCACTTCAAGGGGGCGGGGCCCGGGCCGGCAATGCCTATTCCACCACGGGCCTCACCACCTCGACCACACAATCGAGCTGGAGATAGCAGGCCGTTGTTTCTTTAATTCGCGCCCTTAGTCCTCACCCTGCGCCCATTCGAATTTCGTGCCCATGCAGCCCCGACGCATCCTGATTTCCCGACCGGATCGACTGGGGGATTTGGTGATCACCACGGCTCTGGTCACCGCGTTGAAGCGATTGCTGCCCGACGTTCGGATAGCGTTGCTGATCCAGCCCGCGTTCAGATCCCTGGTGGAAGACAACCCGCTGATCGATGCCGTCCTCAGCGTTCAAGATGGCTCGGATGCCGCGATGGAAACCGAAATCCGGACCTTTGCCGCGGACGTGTCCCTGCATGCCCACCCCAACATCACCGTTGCCCGGGCCTGCCGACGCGCGGCCATCCCCATGCGCATTGGCTACGTAATTGAGGCGGATCAACTCACCCATGCCCTGCCTGACCAGCGGCGCGAGGGCACCCGCCATGAAATCGACTACCTGGGCGATCTCCTCTTACCGTTGGCTCTGAAAATCAACGCCGCGCATCTGCAGCCCACCCTCTCGGGGCAACCGCTGCCGCCGGACCTGGGCGTCCATCCGCCTTACGCCGTTTTTCATCTCGGTGCCCACGCCACCAAGGCAACGGTCCCGCCAGATGTGTTTGCGGCCGTTGCGGAGACGGTGACCGCCTCACTGAACCTGTCGGTGTGCCTGATCGGCGTGGCCGGGGAATTCCCCAAGAACGCGGCCTTCGTGAAGTCCTCGGCTCGGGCCGACCGTATTCACAACCTTTGCGGCAGGTTGAACCCGGCCCAGACGTTCGAACTCCTGCGGACCGCCACGTTTTTTCTCGGCCGCGACAGTGGTCCGGCTCACCTCGCTGCCGCCGCCGGGATCCGCACCTACTGTTTCATGCCGGCCACGCGGGCTGATATTTCAATCGCCCGCTGGAAACCGATCGGCCCCCGGGTCACCGTGCTGGGCCCGCAGGGCAAGGCCCGGCCCTGGGAACGCACGGAAGCGGCCAATCGCCGCGTGTTTCGAGGCATCAACCCTTCGGCTGTAGCTGCCCTGATCGCCCAGGAAATTGCCCGCGAACGGCCCAGTCCGGCACTTTCGTCTTCGGCGGAGAGCGGTTGAGCGGACCAGGCCGGTTTCACGGCCCGACGTAGTAGGGTCAACAGTCGTCACACCACGGCATTGCGCCAACAGGTTCCGACGACATGCTGACCCCTTCTTGTGAAAACACCTGCCCCTACCCTCACCGCCTTGCTGGCGATCCTGTGCGCCGCGACTCTCTCCACCCTCCCTGCGGCCGAACTGCCGCCGGTCTATGCGGTGGAAAACACCGGCGCGGACTTCGCCCCGCCGCCCTTGCCGCCCCTCGCCGACCTCCCGGTCGTGCAACCCCTGCCCGACCCCTTCAGGTGGTCCGACGGCAGCGGCCGCCTCCGCGACCCGGCCGACTGGGCTCGCCGCCGCGCCGAGATCAAGGCCGAGATCGAGCACTACGAGATCGGCGCCAAGCCCGGCAAACCCGACCACCTCACCGCCAGCTTTGCCGACAATGTCCTGACCGTGAACGTCACGGTGAACGGCGAGACCCTCACCCTCACCGCCGAGGTCAAACTGCCTGAAGGCGACGGCCCCTTCCCGGCCATCATCGGCATCGGCCGTCCCACCGGCAGCCTGCCGCCGGATATTTTCGCCGAGCGCAAGGTCGCCACTATCACCTACAACTTCACCCAGGTGATGGCCCACACCCAGAAGCGCGGTGAGGAACCGATCAACCGCCTCTACCCGGACCAGACCGACATGGGCGCCTACAGTGCCTGGCCCTGGGGCGCCAGCCGCCTGATCGACGGCCTTGAACTGGTGCAGGACGACCTGCCCATTGATCTCAAACGCCTCGCTGTCAGCGGGTGTTCCTTCGCCGGTAAGATGGCGCTCTTCATCGGAGCATTCGACGAACGGATCGCGCTGACCATCGCCCAGGAACCGGGCGGCGGCGGCTCCTCGGCCTGGCGCGTGGCGGAAACCCTCAGCGAGGTCGAGAAGCTCGGCCGCACCAATCGCCAATGGTTCCTGCGCAGCATGTTCGACTTCGACGGGGCCAACGTCTCGCGCCTGCCCATGGACCACCACGAACTGATGGCCATGGTCGCGCCCCGGGCTCTGTTTGTCCTCGGCAACACCGACTATACCTGGCTGGCCGAGGAATCCGGCTACGTCTCCCACCGCGCTGCGCAGAAGACCTACGAGACCCTCGGTATCGGTGACCGCTTTGGCTTCTCCATCGTGGGCAACCACCCGCACTGTCGGGTGCCCGAAAGCCAGCAGGCCGAGATCGGCGCCTTCGTCGACAAGTTCCTCCTTGGTATCGATTCCGCCGATACTGAGATCCGCCGCCATCCGTTCCCGCACGTCGACTACGCCCGCTGGACCGCCTGGTGGGGCACCGACCAGCCCACCTTCACGCCGCGCGAAGGCGAGCACACCCTCACCCTCGAGACCGAGACCGCCCGGATCGGCGCCGACTGGCGGGTCGTCGAGGACCCCACCGCCTCCAACGGCAAATACGTGACCGTGCCCGCCGGCACCGCCAGCCCCGAGGCCGCCCCGACCGGCAGCGAAGGCGGGTTCATCACCCTCCCCTTCACCGTCGAGGCGGACGGCCGCTACTACATCCAGGCCCGTCTCAACACACCGAACGACTCCAGCGGTTCCTACTGGATTAGGCTCAACAACGGCGCGTTCGAACAGCGCAACGGCCTGCGCACCGACGGCTGGGAATGGCTCACCCTCCAGAATTACACTCTCTTCGCCGGCGAGCAGACCCTCACCATCGGCTACCGCGAGAACGAGGCCTGGCTCGACAAGATCCTGATTTCCACCGTGCCGTTCGCGCCCGAGGATGCCGGCCCCGCCGCTGCCAATCTCTGATCTCTAGCCCGATTTAGCCGCCGGTCCGTCGAACCGGCCGGCGGCCACCGTGAACACCTGCCAGGCACCCAGGGTGGTGTCCGGGGGCGTCGTGCCGGTGGCGATCACCTGCGCGGTCGACGGTACCGCGGCCCAGAATCGCTCGCGGCGGGCAGGGTCGAGTTCCCCCAGCACATCGTCCGCCAGCAGCACCGGCTGCGCGCCGCCGCGCTCACGATACCAGTCGGCCTGCGCCAGCCGCAGCGCCAGTACCAGCGCCCGCTGCTGCCCCTCGGAGGCAAAGTCCTTCGCGGCGCGGCCATGCAGCGTGAAATCGAAATCGTCCCGGTGCGGACCGCTGCCCGTCGCCTTGAGCACCCGGTCGCGTTCGCGGCCTCGCCGCAGCTTGTCCCGCAGGCCTTCGGCCACATTCGGCGCATAGGCAAAGCCCGCCGGTTCAGCGTGGTCCGCAATCCGCCCGTAAGCCGCGGTCAACACCGCCGCCAGACGATCCAGCCCCGCCGCCCGGCCGGCGATCAGGGCCTCACCGTGTTCCGCCAGCGGTTGTTCGAACGCTTCGAGCTCGGCCGGGCTGGCGGACTGCTTGAGCAGGGCGTTGCGCTCCGCGAGGGCACGGTGATACGCCTGCAACGCGGCCAGATAACCGGCGTCCATCGCCGACAGGGTCAGGTCGAGCCAACGGCGGCGGCCGCCCGGTGAACCGCGCACCAGTTGCTGGTCCTGCGACGAAAACACCACGGTGGGAAACCGGCCGATGAACTCCGCCAGCCGTCCGATTTTGGTGGCGTCGACCCAGACCTCCTTCTCACCCGGCCGCAGTTTGATGGTCAGCTGGGTCGGTCCTTCCACGTCGTGTTCCAGCTCGCAACCGATCGCGGCTTCATTCTCGCCGTGGGCGACAAGATGGCGGTTGTCGGCGGCCCGGAAGGAACGCAGCGCCGTCACCAAACCCGCGGCCTCCAGCAGATTGGTTTTCCCCTGGCCGTTGGCCCCCAGCAAAAATTGCAGCCGTCCTGTCAGCTCCAGGCGGGCGGCCGGGATGTTGCGGAAATGCTGCAGCGCGATGCGACGGATCTGCATCTCAGGGCACGATCACGTTGGTGGCCGGCTTCAGGTCGGGTGCGACGGCGACCAGTGCGTCGGCCAGGTCCAGCCAGTCGCGCGGCGTGGTGTCCCAGCCGGCACTGACGCGAATCGTGCGCCGCACCTCGTCGCCCGACAGCCCCATGGCCGCGAGCACATGCGACGGCGCCTCCTTGCCGCTGGCACAGGCCGAACCGGTGGAGACCTCGAACCCGTGCTTGTCGAGCCGGGCCACCCAGCGGTGATTCTCGCCGTGCGGCAGGGTAAGGGTGACGGTGTTCCACAGGCGCTCCGCCCGCGATGCCACGATCCGCGTACCGGCGAGTCGACGCCCGATCTCGACCTCGAACGCGTTGCGCCAACGCAGGCGCTCGCCTTCGTGCAGCACCCTGGTCTGCTCCGCTTCGAGCAAAGCCGCCGTCATTGCGGCAATCCCGGGATAATCCTCCGTGCCCCCGCGCTGCCCGCTCTCCTGGCCGCCCCCCCGACGGATCACGAAGCCGTTTTCGGCCGCGGGTCGCAGCAGGAATCCCACCCCCTTGGGTCCGCCGAATTTGTGCGCCGAGCCGAACACCCAGCCGGCCGCCTGCGCCAGACCGGCCGCCGGAAGCTTGCCCAGCCACTGCGTCGCATCGCACACCAGCACGGCCTTCGACGCCGCGCAGCGCTGCCCGACTTCCTCCCAGGGCTGCAGCACGCCGGTTTCGTTATTGGCCGCCATCAGCACCACCACCTTCGCACCGCCGGCCAAGGCCTCGTCGACCTGTTCCAGCACGACTTCGCCTGCGGGGTTGGCCTGGAGCCGCGCTACCCGATCAGATTCGAGCCAAGTGCCCACCGCCGCCAGCACCGCCGGGTGCTCGGACACGCTGACCGCCAACCGTTCCTCCGGGGCCAACGATTTCCCCAAGTGCTGCATGATCGCATGGGCGGCCTCGGTCGCTCCGCTGGTAAAGATCACGCGGTCCGCAGCACAGCCCAAGGCCTGCGCGATTTTCTCCCGCGCCGTCTGCAGCCGCACGCCCACCCGCGCGCCAGCCCGGTGAGGGCTCGAGGGATTGTGCCAGGCCTCGGCCTGGGCCTCCAGCCAGGCCTCCCGAGCAATCGCGGTCAGCGGGCTGGTGGCATTATGGTCAAAATACGGCACGACCGCACACCGTGCGTCTCCCCCCCGCGGCTGGCAAGCGGCTGCTCAGGGAGTCGGCAGCGTATCCGCGTAGGTGTCCCAGCCGGCCAGGAGCGCATGCACCACCTGACTGCCCACCTTGTGGGCGGCGTCGAGCGAAGGGATGTAGGCCGAGTAACCCGGTCCGAGCTTCTCGCCGCTCAGGCTCTCGGCGGCATCGCCCCCGGGCCACTGCATGGAAAAATTGCTCGCCGTGCGCAGGACCAGCATGCGCTCGACGTCGACCTTGCCGGCGCGGTCCAGCCACATCAACGAGCCGTAGGTGCCGGTGTCCTCCATCGCGCTGGTGACAAATTCCCCCGCCCCGTCGGTGTAATATTTCACCCACGCGTTGGCCCACTCGTTGAGCACCTCGCCATGCCAGTAGGTCATCGCCGCCAACTGGTCGCCCTTGAGCACAAACGGTCCGCGCTGGGCGACCGGGTAGCCCTCGTAGAGGGCCCGGCGGCGCTGCATGGCCTCGTTGTCCATCAATTCCGTGTCCTTGGTCAGTTGATACGCCCATTCCACCAGCGACGGCACCAGGCGAAACACCTGCCCCTCGCTGCCGTCGACCGGCTGCTGGTAGGGGTGGGCCTTGCGCAGCGGGATGTAGCCGGTTTTCCAACCGGCGGGCACCTCGCGAAAATCGATCTCGTGGGCCAGGTCACCGTCCACCAGCCATTCGGCCCAGGCCGCGGAGCCCAGCGACATGTCGTGGGGATCCACACCGGCAATGCCGGCCACCAGCCAGTAGGCCTGCGTCAGGTCAAACCGCGGATCGAGCCCCAGCGCCATGATAGTGGCCGCGCTCTTGGCCGTGCCCACGCCGGTGACGACGCCCAGCACGCTGCCGTCGGCGTTGGTGCGCAGGTCGCGGTAGCCCTGGGGAAACGGGTAAACTTCCGTCAGGGCATCGCGTTCGACCCAGTACTGGAACTCACCCGGCCGGTCCCCGGTGTCCTCCCCGGCTTCAAACATCGCCACCACTACGACCTTGACCTTGATGGGCTCGGCCCGGGTCAGGACCACGGTTCCGAGAAGGGAGAACAACAGGATGAGCCAGCGCATGGCCCACCCGAAGCAACCCCCGCGCCAGCGTCAAAGGAGTTCTTGACCGGTTCCGCGCCGGGCCGCGAAGCTGGCCTCTTTATGAGCAACGAAACCGCCTCCTCCGAAGTCGCCGTGATCTCCACCAGCTACGGCGACATGACCATTGCCTTCTGGCCCGACGTCGCGCCGAAGACCGTCGAGAACTTCAAGAAGCTCGCCAACGACGGCTTCTACGACGGCACCGCCTTCCATCGCATCATCAAGGGCTTCATGATCCAGGGCGGCTGCCCCAACACCAAGACCGGCGCCACGGGCATCCCCGGCACCGGCGATCCCGGCTACAAGGTGAAGGCCGAGTTCAACGCCAAGCACCACGCCCGTGGCGTGATCTCGATGGCTCGCGCCCAGCATCCGGACAGTGCCGGCTGCCAATTCTTCATCTGCCACGGCGAGGCCGGCTTTCTGGACCGCCAATACACCGCCTTCGGCGAACTGGTCGCCGGCGACAGCGTGCTGGAGCAGATCGCCACGGTGCCGACCAAGCACGGCGGCGGCGGGGAAAAGAGCACCCCGATCGACCGGGTCGAGGTAAAGACCATCTCGATCAAGCCCGCAGCCTGACGTCTCGCCCGGGACTTTACGAACCGCTCCGCATCACGGAGCGGTTTTTTTGTGCCCAGACCCCTCAGGCGTAGCCCAGCGCGTCGGCCACGGCGGTGTTGACGATCTCGCCGGCGCGCACGTTGACGCCCTTGGCGAGGTTCGGGTGGTTGCCCAGGGCCGGCTCGATGCCCTCGGCCACCATCTGCACCAGGTAGGGTTCGGTCGCCTGGGTGAGCGCCACGGTCGAGGTGCGGCCCACCAGCGCCGGCATGTTGGGCACGGCGTAGTGCACCACCCCGTGTTTCACGTAGGTCGGCTCGGTGTGGGAGGTGGGCCGGATGGTCTCGATGCAGCCACCCTGGTCGATGGCGATGTCCACGATGACGCTGCCCGGACGCATCTGCTTGACCATCTCCTTGGTCACGACGGTGGGCGCCTTGGCGTTGGGCACCAGCACGGCGCCGATGAGCAGGTCGCAGTCGGCCACCGCCAACTCGATGTTGGCCGGGTTGGCCATGAGCGTCACGAGGCCGCCGCGGTATTCCTCATCGAGGGTCTCGAGCCGGTTGAGATTCAAGTCCAGCACGGCGGTGCGCGCGCCCATGCCCATGGCCATGCGCACGGCGTGCGCGCCGGAGTTGCCCGCCCCGATCACCGCCACGCGGCCGGGCATCGTGCCGGGGATGCCCCCCAGCAGCACGCCGGAGCCGCCGTTCTGGCTCTGCAGCAGGTAGGCGCCGGTCTGGATCGAGAGCCGGCCCGCGATGTGCGACATCGGTTTGAGCAACGGCAGGAACCCGCCCGGGCTCTCCACCGACTCATAGGCGATCGCCAGCACGCCGGCTTTGACCAGCGCGGCGGCCAGCTCGGGACAGGCGGCGAGGTGCAGGTAGGTGAACAGGGCCAGACCCGGGCGGAAGTATTTGAATTCCGGTGACAGCGGCTCCTTCACCTTCACCACCAGGTCGGCCGTGTGCCAGACCTTGGCGGCGGACTTGACGAGATGGGCGCCCTCCGCGGTGTACTGCGCGTCGGTAAATCCGGCGCGCGCGCCGGCGCCCTTCTCCACGAAAACCTCCGCGCCGAGCCCGATGCACCGGCGGCAGAGATTGGGGGTCATCGCGACCCGCGTTTCACCGATCTTGATCTCCCTGGGGACCCCGATTTTCATGCCTGGATACTGTGCGGATCCGGCCGCCACTCAAGCCCGACCCGTTGTCCCTGCCCGCATCACCGATCGGCCGGCCAAGGTCTCCAGGCGGCGAAGAGCGGCCATGAATCCGACTTAGCCGGACTCCGCCATGGTCAGTGCCCGGCGACACGCGGCCAACGCCGCCAGCCTGGGTTCCAGCTTTTCCTTCACCGCCCGTTGATTCAGATGCCACAGGCGGACCGAAAACGCCCCGAGAAACAGGAGCCACAACGTCGATTTCAGCAGCTGAATCCCCGATGGCATGACCAGGGGAAGTTGCAAATGGGCCTGAAAGCTCAGCAGCAGAATGCTGAGCAGGATGGGGAGCAAGTACCACCAGGCCATCGAGCGCAGCAATTGGGCCTGGTGCTCAACTTCGGCCAGGGCCCGATCCAGTTCCGCGATCACGGGTTCCCCCTGCGGAATTGAACGGTAGTGACGAATGATCCGGTCGACCAAAAGAAAAGCGGCGACCATCAGCGGCAGGGCCGCCCCCACCCAACCGACCCAGGGGACCAGGCCGGCGGCCTGCGCTTTCCACGCCAACCGACCGAACAAGCCCGCCACCAGCAGACCCGCCGAGATTTCAAAGAAATCCCGCCACCAGATCCTACGATCAAAGCGGCGGCTTTCCCGCCGCACATCGGCCAACAGCTCCTTGGTTGGCTGACCCATTGCCGGTGCCGCGCCCGGGCCGGGTTCATTTTCGCGCCAGATTTGCTGCATTTCTTCAAAGCTCATCGCTGATTCCTTTCATGATTTGGGAGAGTTTTTGCCGGGCACGGCTCAGCGCCACGCCCACGTGATTTTCGGTCATACCGGTCACCTGCGCGATTTCGGCATAAGCCAGTCCGTCCAGCGCCAGCACACATACCGTGCGTTCAGCCGGCGGCAGCATCCGCACTGCCTGCAGCAGCTGGTCGTGCAGGTCCCGGCGCGCATGCACTTCGGCCGGACCGGTGTGTTCACTGGCGGCCACCGGCAGCGGAGCAGGTTCAGCGACAATCCGCGCCAGCCGTCGATTCTCGCCCCGTCGCCACGTCAGCGCCGTATTGAGACAGACCCGATATATCCAGGTGGAAACCTTGGCTTGCCCCTGGAATCGCGGCAAGGAACGCCATAATTGCACCAGCATTTCCTGATGGAGATCCGCCGTGTCCGCGGCCATCGGAGCATAGGCCAGGCTGAGCTTGCGCACGATGGCGCCATGCTCTTCGAGCCAGTCCGTAAATTGAGCTTCAGGCGTGGAGGCGGGTATCATCAGTTCACTGCATCAGTGGCCGCCCACCGTCTGGACCTTACAAAAATTCGCCGAATTAGCGGGGCGGACTTCCCTTCAGCCGGGCATGGGCGGCGGATACCGCCAAATATTTTTCCGCCCAGCCCCGCAAGGCCACCTGCTCGGCCTCGCTTAAGGTCCGCACCACCCGGCCGGGCGTGCCCATGACCATCGAGCCGGCCGGCACCACCGTGCCGGGGGTCACCACGGCGCCGGCGGCGATCAGGCATCGGTCGCCCACCACCGCGCCGTCCAGGACGGTCGCATTCATGCCGATCAGGCATTCGTTGCCGATGGTGCAGGCGTGGATGATCGCGGCGTGGCCGATCGTGCACCAGTCGCCGATGATGGCGTCGAGGTCGTCCGCGAGGTGCACGATGCAGTTGTCCTGGAGGTTGGTCCCGGTGCCAACCCGGATGCGGGCAATGTCACCGCGCAACACCGCGCCGTAGAACACGCTGGACTGCGATCCCAGCACCACGTCACCCACCACCGTGGCATTGGGCGCCACCCAGTTCGCGGCGGCGAGTTCGGGCGTGCGGGACAGGTGGCGTTGCAGGCGTTCCTCGACGGTCATGACTCAGTTGGTTCTCGCCCCGTCCAAGTGAAACCGCAAGCTCCGGGCGGAACTCAACCTGCTTCCAGCCTCCCCCGCATGGATACGCTCCTCCCCATTCTGCGCGGCGTGCTCGGTATCGCCGCTTTCACCGGCATCGCCTACGCCTTCAGTACCAACCGCCGCGCCATCGACTGGAAACTGGTCCGCACCGGCATGCTGCTGCAGATCGTGGTGGCGATCGTGGTGCTCAAGGTCAGCTTCGTGCGCACGATCTTTGAGATTGTCAGCCGGTTTTTCGTGAAGGTCATCGACTTCACCAACGCCGGCACCGAGCTGGTCTTCGGCTGGTTCAACGGGATCGCCGGCGGCAACGTCGAGGGGCTGCCCTTCACCTCGGGCGGGCCGGTCTTCGCGGTGACGATCCTGCCCACCATCATCTTCTTCGCCTCGCTCACCTCCCTGCTCTACTACCTGGGGATCCTGCAGCGGGTGGTCTACGTCTTCGCCTGGCTGATGTCGAAGACGATGAAACTGGGCGGCGCCGAGAGCATGTCGGCCTCGGCCAACATCTTTGTCGGCCAGACCGAGGCCCCGCTGCTGATCAAGCCCTACCTCGACCGTATGACGCGCTCGGAGCTGCTCGCCATCATGATCGGCGGCATGGCGACGATCGCAGGCGGAGTGATGGCAGTCTACATCGCCTTGCTCGGCGGGAGCGACCCGGCGGCCCAGGTCGAATTCGCCACCCACCTGCTGACCAAGTCCGTCATTTCCGCGCCGTGCGCACTGGTCATCGCCAAGATCCTGCTGCCCCAGGAAGAGGCCATCGACCCGAACATCGAGATCCCGCGGGACCGCTTCGGGGCCAATATCCTCGATGCCATCTGCTCCGGCACGACCGACGGCGTGAAGCTCGCGGTCAATGTCGGCGCCATGCTCATCGTGTTCACCGCCCTCGTCGCGATGATCAACTTCGGCCTCGGCGACCTGCTCGGCGAATGGCTCGGCCTCAACCGCTTGGTCGCGTCGCTGACCGGCGGAGAGTTCACCTCGTTTTCCATGGAGTTCATCCTCGGTATCATCGGCGCACCGATCGCCTGGCTGATGGGCATCGACCCCGGCCATCTGCTCATCTCGGGCAACCTGCTCGGGCAAAAAACGGTGCTCAACGAGTTCGTGGCCTATTTCTCGATGAACTCCCTCTTCGCCTCCGGCGACCTGACCGACGAACGCACCCGCATCATCCTGACCTACGCCCTCTGCGGCTTTTCCAATCTCGTTTCCATCGGCATCCAAATCGGCGGCATCGGTGCCCTCGCGCCCGACCGCCGGGCCGAGCTCGCCCAGCTCGGCTGGCGGGCCCTCCTCGGAGGTTCGCTGGCGTGTTTCATCCCCGCCTCGATCGCCGGGATGCTGATCTGACCCCAACCCCAAACCCTGATTGATGATTCTGCTTCGTTCGTTGCTCCTCGCGCTGGCGGCCGCCACCGCCGGTGTCGCCGCCACCACCCATCGCTCCGAAATTCGCATCCGCGACCCTTTCGTGCTGCCCGATCCCGAGGCCGGGATCTACTACATCTACGGCACGACCACCTCAGGGATCTTTGACGCCGGCGTGGAGCGCAAAGCCGTGATGCTGTTCAAGACGCGCGACCTGGACAACTGGGAGGACCCGGTTCCGGTCTGGGAGGTGCCCGCGGAGCACTGGGGTCGCGAAACCGCCTGGGCACCCGAGGTGCACGCCTACAACGGCAAATACTATCTCTTCGTCACGCTCACCTCCGACAAAACCCTGCCCACGCCGCCCGGGCGGCCGCAGAACGTCATGCGCGGCACCGAGATTCTGGTGGCGGACAGCCCCGAGGGACCGTTTCAACCCCTCGGCGACGGCCCGCAGACCCCGCCGGATTGGATGGCGCTCGACGGCTCGCTGTGGGTCGAGGACGGCGTGCCCTACATGGTGTTCTGTCACGAGTGGGCGCAGATCGTCGACGGCACTTTCGACCTCGTGCAGCTGAGCGACGACCTTTCCACCGCCGTCGGCGAGCCCGAGTTGCTCTTTCCCGCCTCCGCCGGACCCTGGGTACGCTGCCGCGGCGACATCGGGGAGTTGTATCAGGGCAAACGCTACCACGCCTACGTGAGCGACGGCAACTGGCTGCATCGCACCAAGACCGGCGAACTGGTCATGCTGTGGTCAAGCTACGGCCCGCAGAGCTATGCCGTGGGCATCGCCCGCTCCGCGTCGGGCAAGGTCCGCGGACCCTGGATCCAGCAGGAGGCGCCGATCTGGACGACCGACGGCGGCCACCCGATGCTGTTCGAAACCTTTGATGGCCGTCTCGCCATGGTGATCCACCAGCCCAACCGCACCGTGGAGCGGGCGCGATTCTTCGAGATGGAGGACCTCGGCGACACGTTGCGGATCAAGGAGGAAATCCAGCCCTTCGAGTAACCCCGATGGCCCGCCGCTCCTCCCGTCGCCCGTTTCGCGCCCGGCTGCCCTTTGCCCCCAAGCCGGATCCGCTGTTTCGCTGGCGTGGCACGGGTGTATCGCGGCTGGAGGGCTTCGCGGATGCGGTCTTCGCCTTCACCATCACGCTGTTGGTGGTCGCCCTCGAGGTGCCGCGTGATTTCGACGACCTACTCAAGGTCTTCCAGGGATTTCCCGCCTTCGCCGCGACGTTCGCCATCCTCGTCTGGTTCTGGTCGGTCCACTACCTTTTCTTCCGGCGTTACGGCCTCGAGGACACCTGGACGCGCATCCTCAACAACCTCGTGCTGCTGCTCGTTGTCTTTCTGGCCTACCCGCTGAAATTTCTCTTCTCCACGGCCTTCGCCACGGTGCTCGGCTTCGGCGAGGGCATGACCGGCGTGGATTCGATTGAACGCACCAGTCAAATCTACCTGATCTACGGCGCCGGGCTCGGAGCGGTCTGGTTGGTCTACTTCCTGATGTATCTGCACGCGTGGCGCCAAAGGCGAGTCCTGCAGCTGACCCCGGCCGAGGAAATCCTCACCCGCGGTTCCCTCTGGGTGCCCTTGCTCAACATGCTGATCTGCCTGCTGTCGGTGGGGCTGGCGCTGTTTGAAAGTTTCACCTGGCAGCCCGGCGTGGTCTACGGGCTGTGCGGACCGGCCATGGCCATCAACGGCTGGTGGTACGGCACCAAGGCGGCCCGCATTGCAAAACAGACCTCATCCGCCGCATACATCGCATGACCTTCATCCGTCCCTCCACCGGCACCCTGTTCCTGTTCGAGGTGATTCTGATGGGAGTGAGCCTCGCCTTCTTTACCGGGATCTGGCGGGTGTCCCGCGATCGGCCGGGGCAGTTGAATTTTCGCCTGGGTGCCACCGCCGTGGTGGTCGGGGCCTGGTTGTTGGTCTTCAGCGCCGTCGTGGGCTCGGGCCTGATCGCGCGGCCACCGTATTACGGCCTGATGGTGCTCTTTGCCACGTCCAACATTGTCAGTGTCGGCCTGGCGCTCGGACCTCCCGGGCGCTGGCTCGCCGCCGGCCTCACCCCGGGTGTGCTCGTGGCGTTTCAGGCCTTCCGGTTGCCCCTGGAATGGGTGCTGCACCGCTGGGCCCTGGGCGGGACCATTCCCACCACCATGACGTGGACCGGGTCCAATTGGGACGTGGTTACCGGCGTGCTGGCCCTGGTGATCGCACCGTTCGCCACCAAGCTCCGGGGGCTCGCCTGGGCGTTCAACTTCATCGGCTTGGTGCTGCTCATCAATGTCATGCGAGTGGCCGTGATGTCTTCCCCTCTCCCGTTCGCGTGGGGCCTGGAGTCACCCCTGCAACTCGGCCTGCACCTGCCCTATGCCTTGATCGTGCCGATCGCGGTGGGCGGGGCGTTGGCCGGACACATCATCCTGTTTCGCAACCTGCTGCAGCCGCCCAAGACGGCGTGGTGAGAATTCCATCGCCCGCGCCGAACCGCGTCGTTTCGCTCGCCTCATGTCCGCATCCCCGCGTTCGCCCCAAGGCAACCCCGGCCGACAACGTGTCGTGCTTCAGATCGCCGTCGCCATCCTCATCCTGTCCGGCCTCCTGATCTTCATGGTACCGGTCCCGCTGCCCAAACCCATTCGCATCGGCATCTTCGCGGTCGACATGATCGCGGCCCTCGCCCTCTGGGTGCTCGGCAAGCAAAAGCTGCCCCGTTAGCCTACCGTCGCACCGCGCTTCGCCATGCCGCCCCGCGACCGTCCGGCCCAGCCCATCAACCGCCACCTGTGGCTCGTGGAGCCGTTGGAGGACGACCCGACGCTGATCGTGAAGCCGATGTTCGGCGCCCGCGCCGTCTACTTCCGCGGCCGCATGGTGCTGGTGCTGTCCGACAAGGCGGAACCATGGCGGGGCGTGCTGGTGCCCACCGAACGGGTGCACCAGCCGGCCTTGATCTCCGACCGGCCGGCGCTCGCGCCGCACCCCGTCCTGCCGAAGTGGCTATACCTGCCCGAGACAGCGCCGACCTTCGAGACCGACGCCCAGTGGCTGGTCGAACGCATCCGGCGCGGAGACGAACGCGTCGGGATCATCCCGCCGCAGAAGCGCGCGCGCCGGAAGGCTCCCCGGCCAGGTCAGGGCAGTTCGTAGATCTCGACCAGACCGCGACCCGTGCCGCCGTCCGCGCCACTGAGCTGCGCGGTGTAGGAACCCGGGGGCAACGTCAGGATCAAGGCGGCATCGAGGCTGAAGTCGTCCAGGTCGAACGCGCCCGTGGTGACAAAGCTGGGCCTCAGACTGGCGTCCCAATTGTCATTCGAGGCGATCTGGTCCCCGCCCGAATTGAAGACCTTCAGCAGCGGATCCCGCAGGAAGCCGTTGCCGATGTACTTCCCGAGCCCCGGGCCCACCCCGCGGATGAGGACATTCTTGGGATCGTCACCCGTCACGACGAAGCCGGCGATCAGGATATCGAAGCCCGTGCCCACCTGGTTCTGGGCGGACACGTTGACGAGCCGGTTGTCGTTGCTGTCGCCAATGTCGTAGACCTCCACCAGCGCCGTGCCCGATTCCGGGCCATTCACCCACACGGAAGCGAGGCCGGACAGGTCCACCTGCAACGCGGAGTCCTTGCTTCCGGCGGTCAACGGGAAAGCACCGAGTTCCGCAAACGTGTCCGTCAGCGACGCGTCCCAATCCTCGTTGGCATCCACCTCCACGTCGGTCGTGTTGACCGTGACGCGATAATTGTCACCGCCGGTCCGTTCGAACGTAATCGTGCCGGTCTCGAGGTCACCGTTCTTGGTCACCGTCAGGCCGCCGTTGACCTCAAAATACTCCCCGGCGAGGAACCAGGTTCCCTCCAGGGACTGGGCGCCTGCCAGCAGCGGCAGAAACAAACCGACGAATAGACCAACGACTCCGCGAGCCGCTTGAGCAAAAGGCAATTTAAGCATCATGATTTCAAGGGGTTGAGCGGCAATGCGCCGCCAGGGGTTATCCTACCCACACGACGCATTTCCACTAGGGCAACCCCGGAAAAGGGATTGGGATAATCTCCTACCAAACGGGATCGCTCATCCCGCCCTCATCATGCCCGTTTGGATACACCCGATCGGTGCCTACTCCTCCAGCTCCACGTTCCAGTAGGCCAAATCGAGGAAATGCTTCCAGCGCTCGCGCTGCTGGTTGTTAAGCACCAGTGAAATCACCGGCCGCCACTTCGGCCGTACCGGCTTGCGGATGAGGCGCATGCCCGCCTGGTGCGGCAGCCGGTTCGCCTTGCGCGAATTGCAGCGGATGCACGAGCACACGATGTTCTCCCAGGTGGTCTTGCCGCCGCGGTCGCGCGGGATGACATGGTCGAGGTTGAGGTCCTCACGCTCGAAGACGTTGCCGCAATACTGGCAGGTGTCCTTGTCCCGCTGAAACACGTTGTTGCGCGTGAGCTTGATCTCCTTGCGCGGCAGTTTGTCGAAAAAAGTCAGCAGGATCACCCGGGGCAGCCGGATCGTCGTGCGCGGTGTGTGCACCGCCTCCATCGCGTCGATCGGTGGGTTGTCCGCGGAGAAATCCATCCAGTCCAGGAACGAGAAGACGCGGAAGTCGTCGGGGGCATCGTGCACCACCGACGCGTGCCCCCGCGCCAGCAGGGTGAAGGCGCGCTTTGCGCCAATCACGTTCACCGCCTGCCACAGGCGGTTTAACACCAACACAGGTTGATCGAGGACAGCCTCCATGTCGGGTCCCCGGAGTAGTGGTCGACCGGTGACGTGTCAAGGGGCAGGCGGTGACGAAGTGGTCACAGCCCTATTCCATGCCCTCGGCGGCCGGCACCGGCTGCAGCACCGTGCCCTTCACCCGCACGCCGGTGAGCTTCTCCAGCACCAGTTCCACGTGGTCGTCCGCGATATCAATGAGGGAGTGACGCTGTTTCAAATCGATCGCCCCCACGATGCTGGCCGGGGCACGGGTGACGCCGGCAATTTTGCCCACCAGGTCGCCCGGGGTCACCAGCTGTTTGCGTCCCACATTGAAAAACACGGTGGTGAAGCCTGGCTCCTGGCCCGTACGGCCGGGGCGGTCGACCGCCTTCTCATGGCGACGGGACGACCGGGGTCCGTCGCGATCCGGCCAGGCTTCCGGTTCCCGGCCGCGCACCGGCGTGGCCGCGGGCGCCTTGGCCGTTTCCGGGGCGGCCTCCCCCGCCAGCAGGTGAATCAGGGCCGACGCCACGTCGGTGCTCGGGTAGCCCTGTTCCAGCAGCCGGTCGATCATCCGCTCGTGTTTCTTGAACTTCCCCTCCTGCAACGTCGTCCGCAGCTTCTCAAAGAAGGCGTTCTCCCGCGCCTCCTCCACCTGGTCGAGGGAGGGCAGCCGCTCACGGCGCAGCTTGAGTCGCCCATAGCGGATCATGGCCTGCAGCTTGTAGACCTCGCGACCCGACACGAAGGTGAAGGCCCGGCCCGACTTGCCCGCACGGCCGGTGCGGCCAATGCGGTGGGTGTAGTCCTCGGCATCGTTGGGCAGGTCGTAGTTGAACACCACCTCGAGGTCGTCGACGTCGAGGCCGCGCGCCGCCACGTCGGTGGCGATCAGGAACTCGAAACCCTTGCGCTTGAACTTCTCGGTCACGCGGTTGCGCTGGGACTGCGAAATGTCGCCGTGCAGCCGGTCGGTCGCGTAACCGCGGGCGTGCAGGTGTTCGTCGAGTTCGTCCACCATGATCTTGGTCGAGCAGAACACGATGCCGTGGCGGAAGTCGTGCAGGTCAATCAGCCGCGTCAGCGCCTCGATCTTCGACCGCCGGTCCACCTCGAAGTAAACCTGGTCCACCTGCGGCGCGTTCTGGGCGTGGGCCTCGATCTTCACCGACGCCGGTTTCTCGGTGTAACGGCTGATGAGGTCGCGGATGAGCTTCGGCAGGGTCGCCGAAAAGAAGAGCAGCTGCCGGCCCGGCGGGGTGGCCGCCAGTACGTGCTCGATGTCGTCGCGAAACCCCATGTCGAGCATGCGGTCGCACTCGTCGAGGATGACCATCTGCAGGTGATCGAACCGCAGCGTGCCGCGGTCCATGTGGTCCATCACCCGGCCCGGCGTGCCGATCACGATCTGGGCGCCGGCCTTCAGCGCGCGAAACTGCCGTTCGTAACTCTGGCCGCCGTAGATCGGCACCTCCGCCACGCCGCGCTTGAACGCCGCCAGCTTGTTGACCTCCTCCGCCACCTGCACCGCCAGTTCGCGGGTCGGGCACAGGATGAGCACCTGCACACCCTTAATCTTCGGATCAACCCGTTCGATCGCCGGGATGGCGAAGGCCGCGGTCTTGCCCGACCCGGTGGCCGACTGGCCCACCACATCGCGCCCCTCCAGCAGCAGAGGGATGACTGCGGTCTGAATCGGCGACGCCTCCTCAAATCCCATTTTGTCGACCGCCTTGAGCAGCTCGGCAGACAGTCCGAGTTCGGCGAATTTACGTTTTTCCATGCCCGGCCCTACCTGAGCCCCCGTCCGCAAGCGATCAGAATTCCCTCGCTTCCGGTCGGAATCGCGCCGCCACTGCCCGATGCCTTTCCAAAAACTCGGGCTCGAGCCCGACCTCGTTCGCGGCGTGCTCGCCATGGGCTACGGCGACCCGACGCCCATCCAGCTGCGCGCCATTCCCATCGTGCTGGCCGGTCGCGACCTCATCGGTTCCGCCCAAACCGGCACCGGCAAGACCGCCGCCTTCGCCCTGCCCGTGCTGCAGCGCCTGGCCAAGCCGTCCAATCGGGGCCCGCGCGTGCTCGTCCTCGAACCGACGCGCGAACTCGCCGCCCAGGTCGAGACCGCCTTTCGTGACCTCGGCCGTTTCACGAAATTCCGCGCGGCCGTGGTCCATGGCGGCGTCGGCTACGGACGCCAGCGCGAAGCGCTGCGCGACGGCACCGACATCATCATCGCCACCACCGGCCGGCTGATGGACTTCGTCAACGAAAAGGCCGTCGACCTGCGCAACGTCGAGGTGCTCATCCTGGACGAGGTCGACCGCATGCTCGATATGGGGTTCATCCGCGACGTCCGCCGTATCGTCGAGCTCTGCCCTAAGTCGCGGCAGACGCTGTTCTTCTCCGCCACCGTGCCGCCCGAGATCGAGGAGGTCGCCCGCTTCGCTCTCAACAATCCCGAGCGCGTCGTCATTGGCCGCACCCGCTCCGTCAACGAGTCGGTCAAGCACGCCGCCTTCCCCGTTGCCTACGAACAGAAATTCGACCTGCTGCTCGCCCTCCTCGCCAAGGAGGATTTCCAGAGCGTCATCATTTTCTCCCGCACCAAGCACGGCGCCGACAAGATCGCCCGCAAGCTGAAGTCCGCCAATCACTCCGTCGCGGTGCTGCACGCCAACCGCTCCCAGGGCCAGCGCACCGCCGCCCTCGAGGGCTTCAAAAACGGCCGCTACGAGATCATGGTCGCCACCGACATCGCCGCCCGCGGCATCGACGTCTCCGGCGTGTCCCATGTCATCAACTACGACGTGCCGGAAAATCCCGAGGACTATGTGCACCGCATCGGCCGCACCGGCCGCGCCATGGCCGTGGGCGACGCCTACATGATCGCCACGCCCGAAGAGGGCGGCGACATGCACGACATCGAACGCTTCATCGGCGCTCGCATCCCGCAGCTCACCCTCGAGGGATTTGCCTACGTCAACGGCGGGCCGCCCCGCGTCGACACCAGCCGGCCGTTCAAGAATCCCAACCGCAGCAAGGGCAAGGGCGGCGGCCAGCCCCGCGGCGGCCCGGGGCAGCGCCCGGGGTCAGGCGGCGGTCGGCCCGGCCGCCGCCAAACGAATTCCAAGCCCGGGCAGGCCACGGCCAACCCCAGCTCCCCCGCGCGCACACGCAGTCGGCTGAGTCGGGGTCGGCGCTGAACCCTAGCGATTGCCCGCCGCCGGTTCCCCCCGGGTCAGACCCGTGATGCCCTCGCTCCACGCCGGATAGTCGCGGACCAGGGCGTCGCGCTCGGCGAGTTCGAAATCGCCCCACTGAAACTCCGGCGCGACCACGCAGGTCACCAAAGACCAACGGCCGCCCGGAGCCAGCCGGGTGCCCTGCCAGGCCCCCGCGGCGATCACGTCCTGCAGCCGCTCGCCCGCCGCCAGGTCGGCGCCGAGCCGCACCCGCTCGCCCCGGCCGTCGGGATACAGACGCAGCGACTCCAGCATATCTCCAGCATGCCAGCACCAGACCTCGTCGGTGTTGAGCCGGTGCATCGCCGAAAACGCCGCGGGAGCGAACAACGCAAAGATCACCGAATACGCCCGGCGCGGTTCCGTCCCGTCTTCCGGACGCACAAACAACCCCGACTCCGCCGTACGCCGAAAGTAGCCCCCTTCCTGATCCAGCGGTTCCAAGCCCAAGGCCGCCACGACATCGGCGGCGGAGTGCGTGGCGGGGGAAAGACTCGCGGCGACGGCCATGCAACCACTGTCGCCACCGCCGCCGACCGGTCAACGTCTTCGGTCACCCCACCCGCCCCCGGGCCGAAGGATTGCCAAAGCGCCTGTTCCGCGCCGTGTAATAACCCGATGCGGCTCACCTCCCTCGGCTTGTTTCTTGTGACGCTGAGCGCTGCCGCGGGCGCCTGGCCGCCCGCGAGTCCGGATCTGGCGGTGGACCCGTCGATCCATTTCGGCGAGCTGCCCAACGGGTTCCGCTACGCACTCAAACGCCAGCCGATCCCGCCCGGCACGACCAGCCTGCGCCTCGTCGTGCGGGCCGGCTCCCTGCACGAGGAAGCCGGCGAGGAGGGCCTCGCCCACTTCGTCGAGCACATGGCCTTCAACGGCACCACCCGGTTCCCGGGCGAGAGTCTCGCCGCCGTGCTGGAGGAGCAGGGCATTCGCTGGGGCCCGGATCTGACCGCCTTCACCTGGCCGTCGCACACCATCTACCAGCTCGACCTCAACAACTCCGCCCCGGCCAAACTCGACCTCGCCCTGCGCGTCATGCGCGAGTGGGCCGGCGAGATCCGCTTCGCCCCCGACCAGGTCGAACGCGAGCGCGGCGTGTTGCTGGCCGAGTTCCAGGCCCGCGGTGCCAACAACGCCCGCATCCACCAGCAGCGGATGGATTTCACGTATCCGGAATCGCGCCTGTCCGATCACACCCCCATCGCCACGACTGCACAGATCAACACGGCCACGGCCGCCGACCTGCGCCGGTTCTTCCAACGCTGGTATCGGCCGGACAACATGATCTTCGTCGTGGCCGGCGACATCGACCCGACGGCGTTCGCCGAGCGTATCGCCGCCGTCTTTGGCGACCTGCCCCGGCCGGCCGACCCGCTGCCCCCCCTCGATCTCGGCCGCATCGCCAACAACGCCTCGACCCGCGTGCACCTGGTGCCCAACGACGAGATCAAGACCTTCAACGTCGAACTGATTCTGGTCGAGCCCACCACGCCGGTCCTCACCGCCGTGGAGTACCGCCGGGAAGTCGCCCTCGGCCTCGCCGTTCGCGCCCTGCAGCGCCGGCTCAATGTCCTCTCCCGCACCCGGCCCGGCCTGTTCGGCACGCTCACCGCCCGACTCAACCAGGACACGCCGCACGCCCGCGAATTCGTGCTGCACACCGAGGGTCGCACCACCGACTGGAAGGAGCTGCTCGCCACCGCCATCGACGAATACCGGCGGCTCCGGCGGTACGGCCTGCTGGACGCCGAGATCGCTCCGCTCAAGGCCGACGCCCTCAAGCGCGCCGAGCACGCCGCCCGCTACGCCGCCACCGAGACCGCCGCCGGCGCGGCCGGCCGCATCGCCGGGCAGCTCGTCTGGGGCAACATCCCGACGTCACCGGATTACAACTACGAGCAGGCCGCCGCCCTGCTGCCGGAAATCGACGCCGCCGAGTGCCTCGCCGCCCTGCGGCCGCTCTTCGCCGCGGGCTTTCCCGGCTTCCTGGTGATTTCCGAAATCTCCGGCATGATCGGCCACCGCTCGCTGACCGAGTACCTCAACGAGGTGAGCCGGCGGCCGCTGGACCGTCCCGTCCCCCCGCCCGAGGCGGTGTTTCCCTACACCGACTTCGGACCGCCGGGTGAGATCGTCGAACGGCGCCACGACGCATCGCTCGACGTGCACATGATCCGTTTCGCCAACGGCGTGATGCTCAATCTCAAACGCACTGCGTTCGACGCCCGCAGCGCCTACCTCACCGCGCGGCTGGACTCCGGCGGCATCCTGACCGAGCCGGCCCCACGGCACGGCGTGGCCATGCTGGCCCAGGGCACCCTCATCGGCGGCAGCCTCGGCCGGCTCGACATCGATCAACTCCAGGCCGCTCTGTCCGGCCACTTCGTGCGACTCGGTTTCGAGGTGAATGAGACGACCCTCGACTTCAACGGCTCGGCCGACACCGACGACCTGGAACTCCTGCTCCAACTGCTCTGCGCCTACCTGACCGACAGCGCGCTCACGGAGGATGCCTTCGTGCTGGCCCGCGAATCGATCCTGATCTGGACCGGTATGACCGAGCGCTTTCCGGAGTCCGCGTTGGCGGCCAAGTCCAACCATATCTATTATCTCAACGACGTGCGCTTCAGCGTGCCCGATCCGACGGTGTTGCGCTCGATCGACCCGGCGGAAGTCCGCGCGTGGGTGAAGCCGCAGCTGATGGCCGCGCCCATCGAGGTCGGACTGGTCGGCGACTTTGACGTGGAAACGGCCCTACAATTCGCCGCCGCCACGCTCGGCGCCCTGCCGGCCCGGGAGCCGGTACCGCCGCCCCCGCCCACCGCGCTGCGTCGCGACGGCGGCGAGGCCCGCTTCCGCATCGACAGCGGTGAGTCCAAGGCCGGCGTCCTGGTCGCCTGGCCCGTGACCGGTTTGGAAACGGCCCGGCGCCGTCGTACCATGGAACTGCTGATGTGGACCCTGCGCAGCGGACTCAACAACCGCATCCGCGAGGAGCTGGGCCTCACCTACGTGCCCGACTGCGACTACTGGATCAGCGAGGCGGTGGAGGGCCGCGGTTTTCTGCAGATCAAACTCTCCGCCGACACGCGGGATCTGCAGACCGTCTACGACAACGTGTTGGCCCTGGCCACGGAGCTGGCCGACGGCGGTATCACCGCGGAGGCCGTGCGCCGTGCGCGCGAACCGGTGCTGCAGGGCATCGATGCCCAGCTGCAAAGCAACGGCTACTGGGTGCGTTATGTGGCCAGCGCGGCGCAAACCGATCCGGAGGCGTTGGTGATCCCGCACACCCGCCGCAGCGACATCGAGAGCATTACGCAGGAGGAGATCCAGGCCCTCGCCCGCGAGGTCATCGTCCCAACCTCGATGCTGGTGATGAGCGCGGTGCCGTGACCCTTATCGTCAGCGCACCTGCAGCGTGTCGCCCTCGAAAGTCAGTCCCAGGTTGGGCACCACCACCGCCTTGCGCTTGCCGTCCTTCTGCACCCGACCGGCGATCCAGGCGTCGTAGCAGGTGGCCCGCGCGGCCTCGAGCGTCGCCTGGGCATCCTGGGGCGCCACGTAGGCGGCGAAGCCGATGCCCATGTTGAAGGTGGCGTAGGCTTCGCGCAGCTCGATCGGACCTTTTTCCATCAGAAACTTGAATAGTGCCGGCTCGGGCCGTGTCTCGGTGATCTCGTAGACAAAGGGAGTGTCGAGCCGCATGAGCTTGCGCCAGCCGTGGCCGGTCACGTGGGCCACGTAGTTCAGCTTGATGCCGCGTCGCTGGCACTCGCGCACAAACGCCACGTAAATGACCGACGGCGCCAGCAACGCCTCGCCATAGGTGCGATCGTCGCCGTAGCCGAGCGGCGTGGCGTAGCCGTCGGGCAGGTGGTCCGCGATCTTGCGGCAAAGGGTCAGGCCGTTGGTCTGCACCCCGGACGAGGCGAGAAACAGGATCGTGTCGCCTTCCTTCACGTCGCCGGTGATCCGCAGTTCCTTCGGCGCAATCCGGCCCACCGCGGACCCGGCCAGGCAGATCGCCTCCGGCTCGATGATGCCGCGCAGAGTCGGCGTCTCACCGCCGCCCCACACTGCACCCGACATCCGACAGGCCTCGGCCCAGCCGTCGACGAGCCCCTGGGTGCGGGCCTGATCGGCAAACCAGCCGGAGTCGCCCACCGCCGCGTGCATCGCCACCGAGATGGGCAGGGCGCCGCAGGTGACCAGGTCGTTCACGATCGTGGCGACCGTATCGATCGCGACCTCACGATAGAAGCTCTTGCCCGACTGCGCGTGGACGGCGTCGGCCACCAGGTTCTTGGTGCCCAGGCCTTCCTCGACGTGTGCCAGGAAATGATCGGGCGCCTCGATCAGGTAGGCGCTCTCGCCCCGAGTCGCCGCCGGCTCGGTGTAGCCGTGGCCGGCGAGTTCACCCGCGGTCGTGCGGGCCGCCTGCTGGCAGGCGCGCTTGAAGGCATCGAGTTGGTCGTAGCGAACGCCGGCGGAATCGTAGGAAAGGGACATGGCAGGGGTTAATTCCGAAGCCCGAATGAGGAATGACGAACCAAAATCACCCTTAGCCCAGTACGAGCCCGGGGACCGTCCCGTTTCGTCATTCGGATTTCGTCATTCTGGTTTTATCAATACGACCGGTCGGTCTTGTTTTCGAAGTAATTGATGAAGGCTTGGTTCACCACGCGGTAACCACCCGGGGTCGGATAATCGCCGGTGAAGTACCAGTCGCCGGAGTGGTTGGGCACGGCGGCGTGCAGGTTCTCGATCGACTGGTAGATGACCTCGACATCGCCGGCCCAGTCGACGTTGGGCGGATACACCAGGCGGCTGATGCGCGCCGAGATCTGCTCAGCGGTGAAGGGCTTGTAGATTTGCTTCACCTGGTTGACCGGTTCGCGGTTATTCACCGCGTCAAGGCACTGGCGATAGACCTCCGCGACCAAGCCCTCCTGGCCGGTTTCCTTAAGCAGTTCGATCGCCGCCTCGAAGGCGATGAACTTGCCGATCTCGGACATGTCGATGCCGTAGCAATCGGGGTAGCGGATCTGCGGCGCGGTGGAGACGATCACAATTTTGCGGGGGTTCAGCCGCGTGAGGATGCGCAGGATGGATTTGCGCAACGTGGTGCCGCGCACGATGGAGTCGTCCACGCACACCAAATTGTCCGTGCCGGGATGCACTGAGCCGTAGCTGATGTCGTAGACGTGGCTGGCGAGCTGGTTGCGCAGGTTTTCCTGACCGATGAAGGTGCGCAGTTTGATGTCCTTGCTCACCACCTTCTCGCTGCGCGGCCAGTTGCGCAGGATGAGTTCGTCGAGCTTGTCGGCAGTGAGGGTCCCGGCGCCGGCGTGGCGCAGGATTTCGTCTTTCACCTCCGTGCGGCGCCGCTCGCGCAGGGCGGAGAGCAGCCCGAAGTAGGCCGTCTCGGCGGTGTTGGGGATGAAGCTGAAGACCGTGTTGTGCCAGTCGTGCGCGACGGACGTGAGCACCTGATCGGCGAGGCGGGCGCCGAGGGCCTTCCGCTCGCGATAGATGTCGATGTCGTTGCCGCGGGAAAAATAGATGCGCTCGAACGAGCACGACGTGCGCGGCAACTCGGGCTGGAAGGCGGTCGAGGACACGGTGCCGTCCTTTTTGACCACCATGACGTGACCGGGCGTGACTTCCTCGACTGCGGAGAGCTCAAGGTCGAACACGGTCATGAGTGGCGCCCGCTCGGAGGCAAAGGCGATCACCTCGTCGTTCTCAAAGTAGAAACACGGCCGGATGCCGGATGGGTCGCGGGCCACGAACGCGTCGCCGTTGCCCACGGCTCCGACCAGCGCGTACCCCCCGTCCCATTTCGCGCCGGCGCGCTGCATGACGCGGGCGAGGTCCAGCTCCCGGCTGATGCGGGCGGAGATTTCCTCGCCCGGCAGCTGCTGGTCCCGCAGCTCGCGGTACAGGTTCTCGTGCTCCTCATCGAGGAAGAAGCCGATTTTCTCCAACAACGCCTGCGTGTCGGTGGCGAAGATCGGGTGCTGCCCCATGGCAATGAGGTTGCGGTTCAGCTCGCTGGTGTTGGTGAGATTGAAGTTGCCGCAGAGCGCGAGGTTGCGCGTCGGCCACGGGCTGCGCCGGAAGAACGGGTGGCACGAGCTCATGGTGTAGCCGCCGCTGGTGCCGTAGCGCAGGTGGCCGATGAGGAGCTCGCCGCCGAACTCGAAGTGTTGCTTCACCGTCTCGGCGAACTCGGGGTGGATGTCTCCCTTGTCGACCCCCTTGTGATAGTTGCCCAGCAGGCCGCGGAAGATCTTGTCGAGCGGGTTGGCCTTCACGCACCGCTCGCGGAACATGAAAGGCTCGCCCGGAGGCATGTCGAGTTTCACGCAGGCCGCGCCGGCGCCGTCCTGGCCGCGGTTGTGCTGTTTCTCCATCAGGAGATACAGCTTGGTAAAGCCCCATAACGGCGTGCCGTATTTGTCCTGGTAGTATTGGAGCGGCTGCTTCAACCGCACCAACGCGACGCCGCATTCGTGGGTGATCTTGTCGCTCATCGCGCCCCCGCTGGGTGGAACCACGGCCCAACGCCGCGCTTGTGATCAGGGCCGGGACAGGCGCCGGCCGGAACGGGGAGGAGGTTTCTCACGGGCGTCAAAAGCACGTAATCACGAAAGGTTGCCCCCACCGGTCAACGGTCTTTTGCCCCCACGCCTTAAAATGCACCCGGAGGCACCCGTCCGCTTGACCGTGCCCGCCGGCTTTGGGACGGTCGCCGCCTCTCCGACGATGTTGATCCTGCGCGGCTCCCCTGCTCTCTCGCCCTTCCGTATCCAAAAACTGCTTGATGGGCTTATCGCCGCCGGGCTGCCCGTCCGCCGCGTCGCCAGCGAATACGTGCACGTGGTCGAGACCGCGGCCGAGCTGACTTCGGACCAGCAAGTTGTTTTGAACAAACTGCTTACCTACGGCCCCCAGCGTACCGGCGAGCCATTGACCGGGCTGGTGCAGGTGGTCGCCCCCCGCCCCGGGACCATCTCGCCCTGGTCCTCCAAGGCGACCGACATCGCCCACATTTGCGGGCTGACGGAGGTCCGGCGCATCGAGCGCGTGGTCGCTTACACCTTCGTTTTCGACCACAGCGCCCTGCCCAAGCCGCTGTCGCAGCTCAACGCCGCCCAGCTGGCCGTCCTGCGCGCGGCCATCCACGACCGGATGACCCAGGCCGTGTTCAACACGGTCGGGGACTGCGCCGCTCTCTTCAACCACGACGAGCCCCGGCCCCTGACCCGCGTGCCCGTCCTCGCCGGCGGTCGCGCCGCCCTCGAAGCGGCTGATCGCGACCTCGGCCTGGCGTTGGCGCCCGACGAGATCGATTACTTGGTCGCCGCGTTCACCAAACTCGGCCGCGATCCCCACGACGTGGAGCTGATGATGTTCGCGCAGGCCAATTCCGAGCACTGCCGCCACAAGATCTTCAACGCCTCGTGGGACATCGACGGCGAGGCCCAGGCCAAGTCGCTCTTCGCCATGATCCGCAACACCCACCAGTTGCACAGCGAAGGCATCCTGTCGGCCTACAAGGACAACGCCGCCGTGCTGCACGGCACCCGCGGGGGCCGCTTCTTCGCGGACCCCACCACCGGGCGCTACGTGACCTCCGACGAGGACATCCACCTGCTCTGCAAGGTCGAGACCCACAACCACCCCACCGCCATCTCGCCCTTTCCCGGCGCCGCCACCGGTTCGGGCGGGGAGATCCGCGATGAAGGCGCCACCGGCCGTGGCGCGAAACCCAAGGCCGGCCTCACGGGTTTCACCGTTTCCAACCTCCGCCTGCCCGGCGCCCTGCAGCCATGGGAAAAGGACTTTGGCAAACCCGGCCGCATCGTCTCCGCCCTCGACATCATGATCGAGGGGCCGCTCGGGGGCGCCGCCTTCAACAACGAGTTCGGCCGCCCCGCCATCAACGGCTATTTCCGCACCTTCGAAATGGAGGTGCCCGGGGCGAACAGCCCCGAGCTGCGCGGTTACCATAAGCCCATCATGCTGGCCGGCGGTCTCGGTAACATCCGCGCTGCCCACGTGGAGAAGGGGGCCATCAACCCCGGCGACAAGCTCATCGTGCTCGGCGGCCCCGCCATGCTCATCGGGCTCGGCGGCGGCGCCGCCTCCTCCATCGCCTCCGGCGCCGGCAGCGAGGACCTCGATTTCGCCTCGGTACAGCGCGACAACGCCGAGATGGAACGGCGCTGTCAGGAGGTCATCGACCGTTGCTGGGCGCTGGGTGACGACAACCCGATCTCCTTCATCCACGACGTGGGCGCCGGCGGCCTCTCCAACGCCTTTCCTGAACTCGTCAACGACGGCGGCCGCGGCGGCGTGTTCGATCTGCGCCGGGTGCCCAACGACGAGCCCGGCATGGCCCCGCACGAGATCTGGTGCAACGAGTCGCAGGAGCGCTACGTCATGGCGGTGCCGGCCGACCGGCTGGCGACCTTCACCGCCCTGTGTGCCCGCGAACGCGCCCCTTTTGCCGTCGTCGGCGAAGCCACCGCGGATCAGCGGCTCGTGCTGGAGGATCCGCACTTCGGCAACCGCCCCATCGACCTGCCACTCGAGGTGCTGCTCGGCAAGCCCCCGCGGATGCACCGCCGCGAGACCACGCTCACGCGACCGCAACGCCCGTTGGATCTGCACGGCCTGTCGCTGGCCGAGGCCGCCCGCCGCGTGCTCGCCCACCCCACGGTCGCCGACAAGAGCTTCCTCATCTCCATTGGCGACCGCACGGTCGGCGGCCTGATCTGCCGCGATTCCATGGTCGGTCCGTGGCAGGTGCCGGTGGCGGACTGCGCCGTCACCGCCGCCGCCTTCGACGTGAACACCGGCGAGGCCATGGCTATGGGCGAACGCACTCCCGTCGCGGTGAATGATTCCGCCGCCGCCGCCCGGCTCGCCGTGGGCGAAGCACTCACCAACCTCGCCGCCGCCCAGATCGGCGACCTCGGCAAGGTCAACCTGTCCGCCAATTGGATGGCCGCCCCCGCCGTGCCCGGCGACGCCGCCGACCTCTACGCCGCGGTCAAGACCGTGGGCATGGAACTCTGCCCCGACCTCGGGATCACCATCCCGGTCGGCAAGGACTCCATGTCGATGAGCACGGTCTGGTCGCAGGACGGCGAATCGCGCCGGATGACCGCGCCGATCTCGCTCATCATCTCCGCCTTTGCTCCGGTCGCCGACATCACGAAGTCGCTGACCCCGCAACTCGCGCCGGCCGCCGACACCACCTTGCTCCTCATCGACCTCGGCCGCGGCCAGAACCGCCTCGGCGGCTCCATCCTCGCCCAGACCGTTGCGCAGATGGGCGAGGCCACGCCGGACGTCGACTCGGCCGCTGACCTCAAGAGCTTCTGGAATGCCATCCAGCAACTAGGCGCGGAGGGCAAACTGCGGGCCTACCACGACCGTTCCGACGGCGGCCTGTTTGCCACCGCGGTCGAGATGGCTTTCGCCGGCCATGTCGGCGTCAGCCTGGAACTGCCCGCGGGAACCGACCCGTTCGCTGCACTTTTCGCCGAGGAGTTGGGCGCAGTCATCCAGGTCCTTACCGCCGACCTCGCCGCCGTGAACGAGGTCCTCGCCACCCAAGGCCTGGCGGACTGTACCACACGCATCGGCAGTTTGAATACCGACTTTGCCTTCCGCGTCACCGCCGGCGGCGAGACGCTGCTCGACGAAGGTTTGAGTGAGCTGCGCGCCGTCTGGTCCGACGTGTCCCGCCGCATTGCCTCGCTCCGGGACAACCCGGCCGCCGCCGAGTCCGACTACCAGCTCAAGCTGGAACGGGACAACCCCGGCATCACGCCGAAAGTGACTTTCACCTTTTCGGAAATCCCAAATCCCAACGTCCAAATCCCAAGCAAACACCGCCCCCCCATCGCCATCCTGCGCGAGCAGGGCGTGAACGGTGAGGTCGAGATGGCCGCGGCGTTCGACCGCGCGGGCTTCGCGGCGGTCGACGTGCACATGACCGACGTGATCGAGGGCCGGGTCTCGCTGGCCGATTTCCGCGGTCTGGCCGCCTGCGGCGGCTTCAGCTACGGCGACGTGCTGGGTGCCGGCGAAGGCTGGGCCAAAAGTGTGCTGTTCAACTCCCGGGCCCGCGACCAGTTCGAGGCCTTCTTTGCCCGCGAGGACACCTTCGCCCTCGGCGTCTGCAACGGTTGCCAGATGCTGAGCAACCTCAAGGCGATCATCCCCGGCGCCGAAACCTGGCCGCACTTCGTGCAGAATCAGAGCGAACGCTACGAAGGCCGTTACGTGTCGCTACGGATCGAGGAATCGCCGTCGGTCCTCTTCGCCGGCATGACCGGCAGCGTGCTCCCCATCGCCGTCGCCCACGGCGAAGGCTACGCCGAGTTCGCCAATCGGGCCACGGCCGAAGCTTTCAGTGCCAGCGGCCTCGTCGCCGCGCGCTACTGCGACAACCACCATCGACCCACCGAGCGCTACCCGCTCAACCCCAACGGCAGCCCGCTCGGCATGACCGCGCTCACCACCACCACCGGCCGCGTCACCATCATGATGCCGCACCCGGAGCGGGTGTTCCGCTCCCGCTGCATGAGCTGGGCCCCCGCCGAATGGGGCGAGGATTCGCCGTGGATGAAGCTCTTCCGCAACGCGCGTG